>Ga0209138_1000066_pt1 | contig 102604 bp, 103 predicted proteins | sample SaaInl3SG_22_DNA_FD_184645 | JGI IMG/M metagenome (GOLD analysis project Ga0209138, IMG submission 184645) | Marine microbial communities from expanding oxygen minimum zones in the Saanich Inlet - ESP_153SG_22_DNA (SPAdes) (version 2) | ecosystem: Environmental > Aquatic > Marine > Intertidal...
TTTTGTTTGATTTCTAATGGAGTTGGATCCCCAATTTTACCATAACTAAATTTATTCATTTCTATAACTGAAGCCATCCATTCAGATGGGGATATACCATGACTTGCTGCTATTTTTACATATTCGGCTTTTTGCGCTGCTGATACTCTAGTGCTTAATGTTATATTTCTATAATGCATGTTTTTATTCATCTTTTTATACTATTTATTGTTAATCTACTTGCTATCTACTTGTGATTTACTGACGTGGACTTCAACCCCTTTATTTTTAGTCGTTTTTACGATTATTTTTAAAAACAACATTTATTTTCTTCAATAACTCTTTGTTGAATCCATTCAATGATTTCAATCAATAATGGCAATGTAGATAAAAAACTTATAATAAAATAGTAGTAATACTATCTTTATTTGCAACTTTTTTGTTTCTTTGCTATATGGACGATTTTTTTGTTTTAGACCCTTATTTCGGTAAGACTGAAGACCCAGATAGTTTGATTAATTACATATACACCCCACTATTTTTAAAAACAAAAATTGATGTATTGTATTTTGATGTTTTAAACTGGGAGAAGTACGATTTACTGGATATTGATTTGGGTTTAGCAACTGTTAAATCGGAGTACAAAAAAACAGCAATAAGCTTTATTCAGTATGTGTGGATAAAGATGGTTGAAGGTTTAAATAGCTATGGTTTTTCCTATGATGATATTAGAGCAATAAGGACTAAACTTGGCCGAAAATTGCATTTCTCGCCTTATTACAACAAAAAAGTTGCATCTAATGAAGCACTAGAGACTTCATGCAATAACAGTGAAGCCTACGTAACTGATTTTGAGAAGTTTGTATTATATACCATCACCCTTAAAAATAAGTATCACTTTTTCTTTTATAGGGACGCACCGGAAGATTTCTTTGTTTTTAATGATGGTTTGTTAAAGGATTTTAATAAAGCTGGTATGGGAGATTATTTTTTAGAAAAATTTCATAAAGATCATTTTAGCTTTTCGTTATTTAAATTATTTGAACCATTTATCCATGGCGAGTCACATCAGTTTGAAACTAGGTCAATTTCAATGCTATCAGATGAAGAAGATAAGGTGCTAAGAATGATCAGAAGGAATTATGAAGACCTCAAATCAATAACCATTCGCTTTAACAAATCTAAACCCACTCACTTAGAGATTAAATCCACAAAAAAAGTTGCTGCTCAAAGCAGAATCATGGATCACATAAAGAAAAAGGACTATTCAACTATTGTTATTCAAACGGTTGATGGGAATGTGGTCAACTTTGAAAATACTAGAAAATACAAATTATGATACTGAACACATCAGATCGATTGATAAATAGCTACCCTATTGTAAACGCAAAGGAATTGCACGTGTATCAAAATCATGTTATCAATAAACGAATGTAAAATCATTTTAAATAAAAACAGAAAAGAAAAACTAAATAACGAAGAAGTACAACTAGTCAAAGCTTTTTTTGAGCTCATAGCCACAGCCCAAATAGAAGCCTTTCAAAACAATAAGCAATGAAAAGAGCAGTAATCATGTCAAGAGTCAGTAGTGACGAGCAGGCCAAGGGGTTTAGCTTGGGTGTTCAATACGAGCAGCTTACAAATTATTGCAAGAGGAAGGATATCGAAGTTGTTGCACACTACAAAGAAGATCATTCGGCAAAAGACTTCAACCGTCCAGAGTTTCAAAACTTCTTACGATTTGCAAAGAAAAATAAGAACACCATAGATTATTTATTAGTCACCACTTGGGACCGCTTCTCTAGAAACGTAACAGACTCATTTGTTATGATTCGTCAATTAAGAACTATGGGGATCGAAGTTCAAGCTATTGAACAACCGATTGATTTCAAAGTCCCTGAGAGTAAAGCGATGTTAGCACTCAATTTGGTCTTGCCAGAAATTGATAACGATAGAAGATCAATAAAAATACGAGGAGGAATCAGGGGATCATTAAAAGCAGGACGTTGTTGTAGAATGGCACCTATGGGCTACCTAAATAGGAGAGATGATAATAACAAGCCCATCATTATTCCAGGTCCTAAGGCTAAATTTATTCAGTATGCTTTTAAGGGAATCATAAAGGGGAAGACACAAGCAGTAATTCGTGAAGAGCTGAGTAATAAAGGTTTTAAAGTCAGTAGAAACAATCTCTCAATTTTATTAAAGAACCCTGTGTATATGGGCAAGATTGTAGTCCCTAAAGAAGGTGAGGAGCAAGAGCAATGGATTGAGGGGATTCATCAAGGGATTATCTCTGAGAAGTTATTCTACCAAGTGCAGGAGGAGTTAGCTGAGCGTCAAAACAAAAGAAATAGACCCATTTACAATACCTTACGTGAAGAGCTACCGCTAAGAGGAGTATTACAGTGCTCAAAATGCCAATCCAAAATGACTGGTAGCCCTTCTAAAAGTTCTACGGGCAGAAAGTACTTTTATTACCACTGCAATCATTGTAAAAAAGAGCGATTCTCAGCCAAGAAAGTAAATACAGTTTTTGAATCTATTTTGGACGACTTTCAATTCACCAAACAATCAAAAGTGCTTTACAAGGAAATCTTAAAATCATTGTCTGGGACAAGCCAAAAGGATACTTTGAGAAAAAGGAAAAAATTGGATAAAGAACTGGCTTCTGCAAACCAGCGAATTGAAAATCTAGAAGATTTACTAGTTGACGGGACGATCACTCCAAAAGTTTATGGTAAAACACTAAATCGTTACACAAAGCAACGAGATCAAATTACTGCAAACATATATGCACTGAATACCTCAGACTCCGAATATATGGGTCTGGTTGAAAATGCATTTCACCACTTAGAAAATTTTAAACAAACCTATCTGAATAGTCCTCTAGCACATAAACAAAAGCTAATAAGTTCGATATTCCCCGAAAAAATTGAATTTGACGGAAAAAAATGTCGAACTATTAGAATCAATGATTTTTTACGATATATCTTACAGATAGACAAGGAGTTACCTGAAAATAAAAAGGGACAAATCTCAAAAAACATGAGTTTGTCCCGTTTGGTGGAGTCGGAGGGAATCGAACCCTCGTCCAAACAAGTCAATTCAACGCTTTCTACAAGTATAGTTTTCGTTTGATTTTCGAATAGCTGCTGACCGAAAACCGCCCACAGCTACCTTAGCTTCTTAATTTTGCACCTGTGCCGAAGCATCACGGGTGCTATGTTGACTTTGATGGTATCTTTTTAGGGGACGCCGTCAACAAGGGCTTCCCAAAGACATCTTGCCTTCCCGCCTTGCGGGACTAGGGCCATGACTTACTATAATTCAGTCAATTAGGCTGCAAGAGCGTAGTTATTCTCGCCATTTAAAATGGTGGTACTATGAGATTTACGAGCTGTAGTCCAGCGCTCGACTTGCTTACATTGTCATGAATCTCGCTGTCAAAACCAGTCGACCCCATGCGTTTCAAGGAACATTTCGCCAAAGGCGAGTGCGAATTTACGAAATTTGATGTACAACTTCGCGCAACTTTGCAAGTCTGTCCAATAACCCTGCCAGAAGATCGAGAGGTAGCATATTGGCACCGTCACTTTTGGCGGTGCTTGGATCATAATGGGTTTCCATAAACAATCCATCAACACCAGCAGCGATCCCCGCCTTTGCTATGGTTTCAATAAGCTCTGGACGGCCACCTGTAACTCCACTAGCCTGATTGGGTTGTTGCAATGAGTGTGTAACGTCTAGTATGGTTGGCGCAAAAGCCTTCATGGTAGGAATTCCTCTAAAATCGACAACCATATCTTGGTATCCAAACATGGTTCCCCGATCTGTAATCCAGGTGTCTTGATTTCCTGAATCGTGAACTTTCTTAACCGCATGCTGCATGCTTTCGGGACTCATGAATTGCCCTTTTTTTAAATTTACGTATTTACCTGTCTTGGCAGCGGCAACCACCAAATCGGTTTGACGCACCAAAAACGCAGGGATTTGCAACACATCAACAAACTCAGCGGCTTTTGCGGCATCATCTATTTCGTGAATATCGGTTACCGTAGGTACATCAAAAGTTTCACCCACTTTCCGCAATATTTTCAGCGCTTTTTCATCGCCTATTCCTGTAAAACTGTCAATTCTACTTCTGTTTGCTTTTTTAAAACTTCCCTTAAAAACAAAAGGAATATTTAGCTTTTCGGTTAGCTGTACGATGTGTTCTGCTATACGCATCGCCATCTCTTCACTCTCTATGGCGCAAGGCCCTGCGAGCAGAAAAAATTGATTTGATTCGGATTTACGTTTTACAAATTGATTCATACTGCAAAAATAAGGATAATGCCAACGCAATATACACCTTGTTCCGACCAAAAAAAATGTACATTTGCCGCGCAAAATACACTATGGAAAATATCCGCAACATTGCCATTATCGCACACGTAGATCATGGTAAAACTACACTGGTTGATAAAATTCTTCATCATTGTCAGCTTTTTAGAGACAACGAAACCAAGGGTGAACTCATTCTTGATAACAATGATCTTGAGCGAGAGCGCGGGATTACCATCTTGTCAAAGAACGTATCTGTTCCCTATAAAGGAACTAAAATCAACATCATTGACACACCTGGTCACGCCGATTTTGGCGGTGAAGTAGAGCGTGTATTAAATATGGCAGACGGGGTTTTGCTGCTTGTTGACGCCTTTGAAGGACCTATGCCACAAACGCGATTTGTGTTGCAGAAAGCCATCAACTTAAAACTCAAACCCATTGTAGTTGTAAACAAGGTGGATAAAGAAAATTGTACACCCGAAGAAGTGTATGAGTCTGTTTTTGATTTGATGTTTGAGCTTGGTGCAGAAGAATGGCAACTTGACTTCCCAGTAGTCTATGGTTCTGCTAAAAACAATTGGATGTCAGACGATTGGAAAAAGCAAACCGATTCTGTTGAACCACTTCTTGATGCTGTGATAACACATATCCCGGCACCAAAAGTAGCCGAAGGAACAACCCAAATGTTGATTACGTCACTCGACTTTTCTTCGTTTACGGGGAGAATTGCTATTGGGCGTTTGCATCGAGGGGTGTTGCAAGCTTCGGATACAGTTTCTTTGGTAAAGCGCGATGGATCTGTAGTGAAATCAAAAATTAAAGAATTATTGGTGTTTGACGGCTTGGGTCGAAAAAAGGTAAACGAGGTAAAAGCCGGTGATCTTTGTGCCGTAGTTGGATTGGAAGACTTTGAAATTGGTGACACAATTGCTGATGCAGAATTTCCAGAAGGATTGCCAGCGATTGCCATAGACGAACCAACGATGAGTATGTTATTTACCATAAACGACTCTCCGTTTTTTGGCAAAGAAGGTAAGTTTGTTACGTCACGTCATATTAAAGATCGTTTAGAGCGCGAATTGGAACGCAATCTTGCCATGCGCTTAGAGCCAACAGATGCCGCAGATAAATTTATGGTTTTTGGTCGTGGGGTATTGCATTTGTCAGTACTCATTGAAACCATGCGTCGCGAAGGATACGAGTTGCAGATAGGGCAGCCTCAAGTTATCATTAAAGAAATTGACGGAAAAAAATGTGAACCTGTTGAGGAGCTTTCTATTGACCTCCCAGAAGGAGTTTCAGGTAAAGCTGTAGAGATGGTAACCATGCGAAAAGGTGAAATGCTAGCCATGGAACCTAAGGGTGGGCGAATGGTATGTTCGTTTAAAATCCCTTCGCGAGGGATTATTGGACTTCGAAACCAGCTGCTTACTGCAACCGCAGGGGAAGCAATTATGAATCACCGTTTTATTGCTTTTGAGCCTTACAAGGGAGAAATTCCTGGGCGTATCAATGGATCGCTTATTTCCATGGAAAAAGGAACAGCCATTCCTTACTCACTTGACAAATTGCAAGACCGAGGGAAGTTTTTTATTCCTCCTAATGCTGAGATTTACACAGGTCAAGTAATTGGAGAAAACTCAAGAGCCGATGATTTGGTTGTTAACGTAACCAAGACAAAAAAACTGTCAAACGTACGTGCTTCAGGAACAGATGACAAAGTGAAGCTTGCGCCACCAATTACATTTAGCCTTGAAGAAGCATTGGAATATATCCAAAAAGATGAGTACGTGGAGGTTACGCCTAATTCCTTGCGACTACGCAAAATATATCTCGACGAAAACGAGCGTAAGCGTCGCGGAAAGCAACTTGGGTAATTTATTTACTAAGTTTGCGTTATTTTTACGATGAAAGAATTTTCTGTTCAGCGGTATAATACAGTGCTAAAACCACAATGGGATGCATTTATTTCTCAAGCTGAGGTAAATAGTATTCTTTTTTACCGTGATTTTATGGAATACCATAACACACGTTTTGAAGATTATTCCCTAATGATTTTCCAAAATTATAAATTAGTAGCTGTAATCCCAGCTAATATAGACCCAAAAGGTTGTTTTCATTCCCACGAAGGTCTTAGTTATGGTGGAGTCCTTTTTAAAAAGTATGCATATTTTAAAACACAACTAGAAGTTTATACGTCCATATTTAATTTTTTATTTGATGCTGGTATTGTTGATGTATTTATAAAAAGCATTCCGCGGTGCTATGGTTTTGAAAGTTCGAATCATCTTTTTTTCAAATGGTTATCTGCGTCACTAATACGCACCGAGATTTACTCCTATATTCCAGTTGGTACTTATGTTAAACCTAACAGAGGTCGGCTTGAGTCTGTTAAAAAAGGATTCGATTTGAACCTTACACTAAAAGAAGCTGAAAATTTTACACCTTTTTGGAATCAGATTTTAATACCGAATCTAAAAAATAGATATCTAGTAAATCCAGTTCATACGCTTGAAGAAATAAAAAAGCTACACAATTTGTTTCCAGATCAAATTAAACTTTTCGAAGTGTATCAAGCCAATAGATTACGGGCTGGGGTAGTCCTATTTATTCATGACAAGACTGTTCATACACAATATATAGCTAGTGATATTAATCGTGATGACGGCTCTTTAGATTATCTTATAGATCAAGTAATAAAGAAATACAATTCCACTAAAACATTTAGTTTTGGCACTTCTTCTGAAAGCCATGGCGAATTGTTAAACAGTGGGCTTTTATATTGGAAGGAAAGCTTCCGATCGGTAAATGATGTGCAACAATTTTATCATATTAAAACAAAAAATTATACTGCATTACAAAACAGATTGCGATGATCCCATTTTTCAATATTAATGCAGAGAACAAGCCTTTTGCTTCTGATTTTGAGCAGGAACTTAAGCTTTTTTTACAGAGTGGTCAATTTGTTTTGGGCGATGCTGTAACAGCATTTGAAAATCAATACGCTTCTTTTTGTGGTACCGACTATTGCGTAGGCACGAGTAATGGTCTTGATGCTCTAAGATTAATTTTTGAGGGGTATAAATCACTAGGTCAACTTCAAGAAGGAGATGAGGTGTTGGTGCCTGCTCATACCTACATTGCATCTATTTTGGCTGTTATTCAAGCTGGTCTTAAGCCTGTTTTTGTCGAACCTGAGCCTGGTACTTTTCTTATGAGTGAAAAAGAAGCTAAGCGCCTATGTACTGATGCTACAAAAGCCTGCTTGGTTGTTCATTTATATGGGGAGTTAATAGATGTAGCTGCGTTTGATAATCTTGTTAAGGAAAAGAATTTATTGTTAATTGAAGACGCCGCTCAAGCACATGGTGCTGTTTCAAAAAGAGGTCTCAAGGCAGGAGCTATTGGCGATGCCGCCGCATTTAGTTTTTATCCCACAAAAAACATTGGTGCATTAGGAGATGCAGGAGCAATAACCACTGGGGATCATGCATTGACTCAACAGATAAGAATGATCCAAAATTATGGTTCATCTATGAGGTACCAACATGATGTCTTGGGTTTTAACATGCGTTTAGACGCACTTCAAGCACGTTTTCTAAGTAAAAAAGTTGAAGTATATGACGAATTGCTCAATCGACGTCTTCATATTGCTTCACGCTATATAAATGAGATTAAAAATGCTAAAATCAGCTTGCCTAAGCATTCTTTTGATGATTCACATGTGTTTCATTTGTTTGTTGTTCGTGTTGCAAACAGAGATGATTTCATTTCATTTTTAAGTGCTAATGGTGTTGGTAGCCTAATTCATTATCCTGTGCCACCTCATAAGCAGAATGCCTTTCATGAATACAAGAATTTATCACTTCCAATAACCGAACACTATCACAATACTGTAGTAAGCATTCCTCTATATCCTAGCTTAAGTGATTCAAACATTCAGCACATTATTGATACAGTAAATTCTTATTAATGACTCTATATCAGCGACTTAGTAAAAATTTACTCTTTAGTGTTATCAGTTACACGGGAATAACAGGTTCGTTACGATTGGTACTAGGCTTAATTTCTCAAAAAATCATAGCTGTTTATTTGGGTCCCTCTGGTTTAGCAATTCTTGCGAATTTTCGCAATTTGATAGCTGTTTTAACTTCTTTTTCATCTGTAGGGTCTGAAAATGGAGTTATTTCGCAGACGGCATCTTTGCATAATAAAAATGTTTATGATGCTCTAATAAACACTGCAATTACGTTGTTTTTTGGCGCCTCTCTGATCCTTGGAATTTTAGTGTTTTGGCAATATGAATGGATTACCATGCAATTGCATTTAAGTGCGCAGTATGGTAAAATAGTTCAGGCATTGATTTTTGTTATCCCATTTATGGGTCTTACAGTGTTAATGGAGTCGGTTTTGAGTGGAATAAAGGCATTTAAGCCTATTGCTAATATTCAATTGACAACAGCTGTTTTCACGACTTTTTTGATGATTTGTTTACTTTATTTTTATGGATTAAAAGGAGCTTTAGTTGCCTTAGTATGCCGTCCTATTTTTATGTTTTTTTTATATGGCATCTATTTTAAAACATCAGCTACAGGAAATCTTTTTTTTAACAATTTCCGTTTTGAATTGTCAAAACTATCATCGCTTTATCCTTTCATTTTGATGACAATTATCTCGGTTGGATCTGTGCATGCCGTTGAAATTGGGCTTCGTGTTTTAATAACAGACAAAATTGGACTTTCTTCGGCGGGTCTTTGGACAGCAATAACAACGATATCTTCAAATTATTTTGTTTTTATTTCCGCTATTTTTTCAATCTATGTTTTACCGAGGTTTTCTGAAAACATACCTTCTTTTAATTTACTGCAAGAATCTAAATCTATTATCAAGATTTTAATTCCATTTGTTTCTTTAGGGCTAGTGGTCATTTATCTTTTTCGAACGACGCTTATTAAACTTCTTTTTACATCTGATTTTATTGAAATCGCACACCTTTTTAAATGGCAGCTTTTAGCAGATTGGTTTAGAGTCATCTTCCTTGTTTTTGGGTATTATTTAGTAGCCAAAAAGCGACTTTTTGATTATTTCATTATCGAACTGTTCTCTTTTTCGCTGCTCATAACTTCAAGTCTATATTTAATAGATATTCATGGTATTGAGGGAGTAGTGATGGCAAATACGATTCGATATGTTGGGTGTTTGATTTTGGTTGTATTTTTGTTGCGTAAAAAACTATTCAAATAAGTGGAAATAAATTGGATTGACATACCAATCATCAGTGACCCAAGGGGTAATCTAGCTGTTTTAGAAAATAGCAATCTTCCATTTGATATTAAGCGTGTCTATTATTTGTTTGATGTGCCCTTTGGTAGTGAGCGTGGCGGTCATGCCCACAAAAATCTTCTTCAACTGGTTGTTCCTCTGAGCGGAAGTTTTGAACTAGTGTTAAAAGATGAAACTGAAGAAAAATCAATCTTGCTTAATAATCCCACAAAAGGTGTGCTAATACCCACGATGACGTGGCGTGAAATTCAAAACTTTTCCGCCGGTGCAGTCTGCTTGGTGTTGGCTTCTGAAGAATTTGATGAACTTGACTATATTCGAAACTGGGATGAGTTTAAAGCTGCTGTTCGGTAGTTTTTTTCCAAGTTGAAAGATATGTTTTAGCTACTTTCCTTGCTTCGTGATGATTAGCGACAAATACTTTAGCATTTGCACCAATTTCTTCTATTTTTTTAGGCTGCTCAATGAGCATACTGATTTTTTCAACCAGATAATCAACATCTGGAAGTGCGTTTATAGCAACTTCATCCTCTTTTAAGTTGTAATAATCTAAAAATTCTTGTTCTGCTCCAGTAAAAACTACTTTACCAAGTGCCATAGCTTCCAAAGCATTATAGCCTTGATCATAGCTAAAAACCTGATCAAGTAAAATGTCAGTTTGATTAAGTTCTTTTATATATGCTTCAAAGCCAAGGTTTTCAGTTTTTTTTATCGCTACTTCAGGGTATTTAACCCGTATTATTTCTAACGCATCTTCAAAATAATTCAACCCCTTTTTTATATAACTAGCTGTGTTTACCCCTAATAAAATTCTAATGGTCGAGTGTTGCTTTTTGTGTGGTTTGATTTTATTTAAAATGACAGGATTGGGAATTAACCCTATATATTTCGGATTGTTTTTTAAGGCTAGATGGTAATCAATATCTGAGGCAATTATGCCCAAAGTCAGCTTGCTTATATGTCTACTCAACGAATAAAAAGGCTTGGTTAGATACTTTAAAGAATAGGCGTATTTTTCTTCCAATTTTGAATTTAAATGCAGTGGAGTAAGAATTGAATATTTTATTTCATTGGAGCTGTTGAAGAAGTTTATGCTATTGAAATCGTCTCCACAACAAAGCAGTACCATTTTCTTGTTTTGTTTTGATAGTTTACTTAGTTGTATTTTTTCTATCCATGGAACCCCACCAATAGAGTGTTCATTTATGAGCTGTACATAGTCGTAATTTTTAAGACTGGGTAAGATCTTTTGAAATTGAATGCTTTGCGTGTAGAATCGAAACGGATATCTAAAAACAAAAGCGAATATTTTTTTTAGTGCGGTATGCTTTTTAAGAAAACTCAAGTTTTTCAGTAAAACATCAGATTCAAATTGTTTAAACCCATCGCCAGAGGAGATAAGCGTAACTTCATGACCAAGATGAACTAAGCCTGCTTTTAGACTATTATGTAAATTACTGTATTCGCCTAAAAGAAGAATTTTCATAGTAGTCTTTTGTAACTTTTTTTTACCTTATTACTTACAGAATATGGGATTAATGAAATTAAAAATAAAAAGGGAAGTAAAAAGTAAATATATATTGGCTGTTTCGATATTCTATTTCCATAAATGCGCACTTTTAATTCATTGAACGCATATCTAACTGAATTCTTTCTCTGTTTTGTCCTATAATTAATTAGAATATTATCAATATTTTTAAAATGATACCCTTTGGAGGCTAACAAGAACCAAAATGCATAATCTTGAGAGGTCTCACTAATTGCAGGGTAGTTATTATTGTCTTCAAAAATACTTTTCTTCATCATAACCGATGGATGAATTAAAGGATTAAAAAATGGTAATTTTTTAATAATTGAATCATGTGTTGTTGGCATTTTCCTTATTGATAAGACTTTTCCGTCTTGATCAATGATAGCTGCATTAGTGCCTACTATTGAAACATCTGGATTGTTATCTAGGAAATCAACTTGTAGTTTAAACCTATTAGATAGAGATATGTCATCACTATCCATTCTGGCTATATATTCTGTTTGGCAGTATGTTATGCCCTCAATAAGACAACTTGTTAGGCCTCTTTGTTTTTCATTTTTTACCAATTTTAAGTTGTTTTTCAATATTTTCACCCATTTATAAAGAATAAGATTTAATTCTTTAGATAATGGACCATCTTCAATTATAACTATACAATTTGGTTTTAGTAGTTGCTCATTCCATATGCTATAAAGTGATTTGTCAAAATAATCTGCTGATTCTCTTCCGTGGACTGTCAATAAAACAGTAAATGATGACATATTTTAAAATCGTCAATTTTATTTAATTGTGTAAAGTTACAATATGCTTTTAAACTACTATTTTTGAAAACTCCTTTATATGACTTTGGATAAAATTTTAATTGTGACACCTTCCTTGGGAAATGGGGGTGCAGAAAGAGTTTCGGCCTCGTTAAGTAAAATGCTTGCTGAACCCAGTCATGTTTCTATTTTAACAGCTTACGATAATTTAGATTATGAGTTTTTCGGGGAGCATTATTCATTGGGACTCAAAAATGGTTCTAATTCAATATTTAAAAAATTCATTGCTTTTTTAAATTGGAAAAAATTCATTAAAAAAAATGAATTTGATATAATTATTGACTTTAGATCTAGACGAAACCCTCTTAAAGAAGCTATCATATTCTTTGTATTGTACAAAAAAATTAATCTAAAGATTTACACGGTTCATAATTTAGTTGATTATTGTTTTTCTCCTAAATTTATTCAAAATTTCATCTATCGAAGAGCATTAATTGTAGCTGTGTCAAATGATATTGCAAAGCATTTTAATTCTTTTTTAAACTCAGTATATATAATTAAAAATGCAATTAACTTCTACGAAGTCGAAATGCAAAAGGAAGGAAGTGTCAAATTTGAGAATCCATTTGTGGTCGCTGCTGGTAGAATGGATGATAATATAAAACGCTTTGATCATGTGATAAAGACTTATGTTAATTCACAACTTCCAAAAGCAGGAGTTCATCTTTTCATTTTAGGGGATGGTAAAGTAAAAAAAGAATTGAAGGAACTTGTAGATCAATTAAAATGCTCCAATCTTGTACATTTTGAAGGGTTTCAGCAAAATCCTTTTAAGTATTTTACTAAGGCGCAATTCTTTATTCTAGCAAGTCGTTTTGAGGGATTTCCAATGGTGCTCATAGAAGCATTGGCATGCGGTACGCCGGTTGTTTCTTATGATTGTCCAACGGGACCTTCAGAAATCATACAGCATGAACAAAATGGATTATTAGTAGAAAATGGAAACATACACGCTTTGACTAAAGCAATTACACGAATGCATGAGGATAAAGAGTTGTACAAAACTTGTAAGTTAAATGCTAAAAAATCAGTAGAACACCTTTCATTTGAAAATATAAAAAATCAATGGAAAAAACTGATTGAATCGGCTACTGCTTAACCACCACCTCTGTTACTTTTCCATCCTCACATTTAAAAGTTTTTCCTGGAAACTTTTGAATAATACTAAAATCGTGTGTTGCCATCAGGACGGTAGTTCCTTTTTCGTTAACACTTCTAAGTACTTCCATGATTTCCCAGCGGGTAATGGGGTCAAGATTTCCAGTAGGCTCGTCTGCGAGGAGTATTTTTGGGTTGTTTAGTAATGCACGTGCAATAGATAGCCGTTGCTGTTCACCCCCTGATAGTGTTTGTGGAAATTTTTTCTCCTTACCTTCAAGCCCCACCAAAGCGAGCACCTCTTGAATACGTGCTTTACGTTCAGCCTTGTTTTTCCATCCTGTGGCACGCAATACGAAATCGAGATTTTGAAAGGCGTTTCTGTCGGGGAGTAACTTAAAATCTTGAAAGACGATGCCAAGCGACCTTCTTAGCAGGTGTACGTGACGCTTTTTTAGTTTTGATAGTGTTGTGTTGCAAACACTAATTTCACCTTTTTGAAGTGGCAAAGCTGCGTAAAGTGTCCGAATCAAGCTGCTTTTTCCGCTGCCGGTTCTCCCAATAAAATACACAAAAGCTCCCTCATCGATACTAAGGTTCACACCTGAAAGCACATTGCTTTTGTGCTGATAGATAGAAGCATTTTCAATTGTGATGATGGGTGAATTCATATTGGCATAAAAATACGCATGTTTTTAGAAGGAGTTAAACAAACAAACATCAATTTCACTCATATTGATTTAATATTTAATTTAAATTATTTAAAAAAACACGAATATTAAATTAAAAACATCATTTATGGTTTAAATTAGAAATAAAAAATACAAATTTGCATCAAAATTTAAACTATGTGTGGAATTGTTTGCGCCTTAGCTATTAACCAACCTGTTGACGAACTTCGTCCGCAGCTTCTTGAAATGTCAAAAAAAATTCGCCATCGTGGTCCTGACTGGAGTGGCATTCATGCTGATGATTATGCCGTACTTGCACACGAACGTCTTGCTATTGTAGACCCTACATCTGGACGTCAACCCTTATACAGTGCTGACAAATCACTTATACTAGCTGCCAATGGTGAAATATACAACCACCGCGAGCTTCGAGCAACTACACCAGATTATGAATACCAAACAGGTTCTGATTGCGAGGTTATTTTAGCACTTTACCAACAAAAGGGAATCAAATTTATAGATGATTTAAACGGTATTTTTGGTTTTGTGGCATATGATGCTGCAAATAAAAGATATCTAATTGCTCGAGACCACATGGGCATCATTCCGCTGTATTATGGCTTTGACCAAAATGGTACGCGTTACGTGGCTTCTGAATTAAAGGCACTTGAGGGTGTTTGTCACACCATTGAAGTATTTCCTCCGGGACATTATATGACCGAAAAAGATGAAGTTCCTCAAAAATGGTACTCACGTGATTGGGAAGATTATGATGCGGTTAAGGACAACGAAACAAGCATTGAGGAATTAGGCAAGGCATTAGAAGATGCGGTACACCGCCAGTTGATGAGCGATGTGCCTTACGGCGTACTTTTGTCCGGCGGATTGGATTCTTCGATTACTTCTGCACTGGCCAAAAAATTTGCAAAAAATCGCATTGAGTCCGATGACAAACAAGAAGCATGGTGGCCACAACTACACTCGTTTTCTATAGGATTAGAAGGTTCACCCGATTTGGCTGCTGCACAAGTTGTTGCAGATAAAATTGGCACTGTACATCATGAAGTTACGTTTACTGTACAAGAAGGGCTTGATGCCATCAAAGATGTCATTTATCACTTAGAAACTTACGATATTACCACGATTAGGGCTTCTACCCCCATGTACCTATTGGCGCGTGTTATCAAATCTATGGGCATAAAAATGGTGCTTTCTGGCGAAGGAGCAGATGAGGTTTTTGGAGGGTATTTATATTTTCACAAGGCTCCCAACGCAGAAGAATTTCACAACGAAACAGTACGTAAGTTGGCTAAGCTATATCAATATGATTGTTTGCGTGCAAACAAATCACTTGCTGCTTGGGGAATTGAGGGGCGTGTTCCGTTTTTAGATAAAGAATTTATGGATGTTGCCATGCGCATTAATCCAAAAGATAAAATGATTACACCTGAACGTATGGAAAAATGGGTGTTGCGTAAGGCATTTGAAGATGAATTGCCCCAGTCTGTGGCATGGCGCCAGAAAGAGCAGTTTAGCGATGGTGTAGGCTATAGCTGGATCGATACCCTAAAGGAAGTAGTTGAAACTTCGGTTTCAGACGAACAAATGGACCAAGTTTCGCATCGTTTTCCAGTACAACCGCCGCGCACTAAAGAGGAGTATTATTACCGCAGTATTTTCGAGGAACATTTCCCTTCAGATGCCGCAGCCTTAACTGTTCCTTCGGTGCCTTCTGTGGCGTGTAGTACGCCTACAGCATTGGCTTGGGATGCATCTTTCCAAAACATGAACGAGCCGTCTGGGCGTGCCATTGGGAATGTCCACTTGGATGCGTACAAATAGGTTTTTTTTAAACACTATTTGTTGATAACTTGACATAATACAAGCCTCACTATCACAGTAAAAGTGGGGCTTTTCTTGTAAATTTGTAAGAATAGCTTTTATTCATAAAACATATCTATGAGTGATCAACCCAACCAAAATTATTCCGCAGATAGCATACAGGCATTAGAAGGAATGGAGCATGTGCGCATGCGCCCTTCTATGTATATTGGCGACGTAGGTGTTAGAGGCCTACACCACCTTGTTTACGAAGTAGTAGACAACTCTATTGATGAGGCACTTGCCGGTCACTGCGACTTTATTTCGGTTCAAATTAATGAAGACAACTCTGTAACTGTTGAGGACAATGGTCGTGGTATCCCTGTTGGAATTCATAAAAAAGAAGGCGTTTCTGCGCTTGAGGTCGTAATGACCAAAATTGGTGCAGGAGGTAAGTTTGATAAAGATTCATATAAAGTATCCGGCGGTTTGCACGGTGTGGGAGTATCTTGTGTAAACGCCCTTTCAGACGCCCTAAAAGCCACTGTTTATCTTGATGGAAAAATATGGGAACAAGAGTACGAAAGAGGAAAGGCCTTGTATCCTGTTAAAGCCGTTGGTGAAGCTTCTAAAACAGGAACAGTAGTAACTTTTTTACCCGACCGTTCTATTTTTACCCAAACCATCGAATTCAACTATGAAACGCTTGCCAATCGCATGCGCGAATTGTCATTTTTGAATAAAGGGATTAAAATCCAGCTTACAGACCACCGTCAAAAAGATGAAAAGGGTGAGCCGGTTGGAGAGTTATTTCATTCGAAAGAAGGATTAAAAGAATTCATTCGGTTTTTAGACGCGAATCGTGAGCCCATCACCTCAGACGTAATTTCTATGGAAGGTGAAAAAAATGAAATTCCTGTTGAAGTTGCAATGGTGTATAACACCTCATTCACCGAAAATTTACACTCCTATGTAAACAACATCAATACACACGAAGGCGGAACGCACCTTTCTGGATTCAGACGGGGTTTAACAACAACCTTAAAAAAATATGCCGATTCTTCGGGAATGCTCGATAAATTAAAATTTGAAATTTCTGGAGATGATTTCCGTGAAGGACTAACAGCTATTATTTCTGTAAAAGTTGCCGAACCCCAATTTGAAGGGCAAACAAAAACCAAACTTGGGAATAGGGAAGTAAGTGCTGCGGTCTCACAAGCCGTTTCCGAGATGTTGGAAAACTATTTAGAAGAACACCCGAATGATGCCAAAATTATTGTTCAAAAGGTAATTTTAGCAGCACAAGCACGACACGCGGCTCGAAAAGCACGTGAAATGGTACAACGAAAAACCGTAATGAGTGGCGGTGGTCTCCCAGGAAAGCTTTCTGACTGTTCAGAACAAGACCCTCATTTATGCGAGGTGTTTCTCGTTGAGGGAGATTCTGCAGGTGGAACAGCTAAGCAAGGTCGTGACCGTAATTTTCAAGCTATTCTACCGCTTCGTGGTAAAATCCTGAATGTGGAAAAAGCCATGCAGCACAAGGTGTTTGAAAATGAAGAAATTCGAAATATTTATACGGCATTGGGCATAACCATTGGGACTGAAGAAGATGCAAAAGCATTGAATTTAGAGAAGTTACGCTACCACAAAGTTGTTATTATGTGTGATGCTGATGTCGATGGGAGTCATATTTCCACATTGATTTTGACTTTTTTCTTCCGCTACATGCGTGAACTGATTGAAAAGGGGTATATATATATTGCCACACCACCTCTTTATTTGGTGAAGCGAGGTGCCAAAAAGGAATACGCTTGGAATGATGACCAACGCGATAGACTCTTACAAGATTTTGGACAAGGTGCATCAATTCAACGCTACAAAGGTCTAGGAGAAATGAACGCTGAGCAGCTTTGGGATACCACGATGAATCCAGAGTTTAGAACGCTACGTCAAGTAACCATAGATAATGGTGGCGAGGCCGATCGTGTTTTCTCTATGCTAATGGGTGATGAAGTACCGCCAAGGCGTGAATTTATTGAAAAGAACGCGGTTTACGCAAATATTGACGCATAGTCTTTTGTGATTGCCACTCAAGCCGTATTTTCGCAAAACCAAAATACAAACAGATGAAAGTTACCATTGTAGGTGCCGGTAATGTAGGTGCCACTTGTGCAGATGCCATAGCCACACAACGTATCGCAAGTGAAGTTGTTTTACTCGATATCAAAGAAGGCTTTGCCGAAGGGAAAGCCCTAGATATGATGCAGACCGCCACCACCCTTGGTTTTAACACCAAAATTGTGGGGACTACAGCTGATTACAGCAAAACCGCCAATAGCGATGTTGTTGTTATTACTTCGGGAATTCCACGAAAGCCTGGCATGACCCGGGAAGAACTTATTGGTATCAATGCTGGAATTGTACAATCCGTAGCTGAAAACATATTAGCAAATTCACCTGATGCGATTATTGTTGTGGTGTCAAATCCTATGGATACCATGACCTATTTGACTTTGAAAAAAACAGGTTTGCCCAAAAACCGCATCATTGGTATGGGAGGTGCGTTGGATAGTTCGCGCTTTAAAACCTATCTATCACTTGCTCTTGACAAACCCGCAAACGATATTCATGGTATGGTAATTGGCGGACATGGCGATACTACCATGATTCCGCTTACACGATTAGCCTCTTATAATGGAATCCCGGTTTCATCGCTACTTGAAGATGAAGCGCTAAAACAAGTAGCTGCCGATACTATGGTTGGTGGAGCAACCCTTACAAAACTCTTAGGAACTTCTGCGTGGTATGCACCTGGCGCTTCAGTTGCCTACTTAGTAGATAGCATTTTGAATGATCAAAAACGTATTATACCCTGCTCTGTTTATTTAGAAGGTGAGTACAATCAAGAGGATATTTGTATTGGAGTTCCTTGTGTTATTGGTCGTTCAGGTTGGGAAACCATCGTGGATGTTAACCTTAACGATGAAGAACAAGCAACATTTGATAAAAGTGCAACAGCCGTTCGCGCCATGAATGCAGCGTTAGACAGTGTATTGTCGTAACATTTTATCATATAATTTAACAATTTGTTAATCAGGGCGGATATCCTATATTTGCTCGTCTCAATTACGACATTAAATTTTTTATCATGCAGAATAACGGACTTATCAAACTCTTTACCGTTTTGTTTGGCCTTGTCAGCCTTTACCAACTTTCGTTTACGTTCATAACCTCTAAAATTGAATCGGAAGCCAAAACCTTTGCACAGGCTTCAGTAAACTCCGATGATGCGGACTATTTTGCCCGTGTTGATTTGGCAGAGCGTGCTTACTTAGACTCTATTGCTGATCAAACCGTGTTTGGTTTCACAAGCTATACAACCGCAAAAGATCGTGAGCTTAACAAAGGATTAGACCTTAAAGGTGGAATCAATGTTATTCTACAGGTTTCGGTTAAAGACATTTTAAAAGGCTTAGCAGAGAACACACGTAACACTCTCTTTAACAAAGCATTAGAAGACGCAGATTTGTTGCAGAAATCTTCTGATGACACTTATGTTGAAAGTTTTTTCGAAGCTTTTGACGCACTTAAAGGGGATCAAAAACTTGCAAGCCCAGATATATTTGCCAATCGTACCCTTAGTGATGATATCAACTTTAATATGACTGACGAAGAGGTACAGCCCATCATCCGCAGAAAAATAGATGCCTCTATTGTTTCTGCTTTTGAGGTTTTACGTAAGCGTATTGACAAGTTTGGTGTTACTCAACCTAATATTCAGCGTTTGGGAAATTCGGGTCGTATTTTGGTAGAATTACCTGGCGCGCGAGATGTAGAACGTGTTAAAAATTTATTGCAAAGTACAGCACAATTGGAGTTTTGGGAAACGGCTTCCAACCAATCATACGGTGCATTTTTGGCGCAAGCCAATGAGCTTTTAAAGGGTGTAGTTACAGCAGAAAAAGAAAAAACATCTGAAGAGACTTCTGAAATAGATGACTTACTTTCTGATGTTGCTGCACAACAAGATTCAGTGAGTACGGTAACCAATCCCATTTACGATTACGTTAAGGGTGCAGGATATGCTGGTGGTCCTGTATTGTTGCAAACTGCTGTTAAGGATCAACCAACTTTAGAGGCCTATTTAAACCGCTCTGATGTGCGTGCGTTGTTGCCTGCTGATTTGCGTTTTACTAAATTTCTATGGGGAATTCCTGACACGCAAACAGATTTAGTTGATTTGTATGTTATTAAGGCAAACAGGGCCAACCAACCGCCACTAAGCGGTAGCGTGATTGTGGATGCCACACAGTCGTATGACCAACTGGGTTCGCCTACGGTTTCTATGCAGATGAATGGAAAAGGTGCGCGTATTTGGGAAGACATGACCGGAAAAGCTTTCCGAGAAAAAAGCAACATCGCTATTGTGTTGGATGATGTGGTGTATTCTGCTCCAGGAGTATCTAAGGGTGCTATTGCTGGTGGACGTTCTGAAATTTCAGGACAGTTTTCACTTAATGAGGCGATTGACCTTGCCAACGTATTACGCGCTGGTAAACTTCCAGCGGCGGCAGATATTATCCAATCTGAGATTGTTGGACCTTCACTTGGACAAGAGGCTATTGAAAGCGGAATCAATTCGTTTGTTATTGCGTTACTTCTCGTATTGGCATGGATGATTTTCTATTATGGTCGCGCAGGTTTGTATGCCGACATTGCCTTATCATTAAATATTGTTTTGATTTTCGGAATTTTGGCAGGCTTAGGAGCGGTACTTACCCTCCCTGGAATTGCGGGTATTGTACTTACCATTGGTATGTCGGTAGATGCAAACGTGCTTATTTTTGAACGTATTCGTGAGGAACTATCCAAAGGAAAAGGTCAAAAGCAGGCAGTTTCTGACGGATTTAAAAATGCGTTATCGTCTATTTTGGACGCGAATATCACAACGGGGCTAACCGCATTTATTTTATTTATTTTTGGAACAGGCCCGATTAAAGGATTTGCTACCACATTGTTGATTGGTATTGCTACCTCGTTGTGTACAGCAATTTTTGTCACACGACTTTTAGTAGATGCTCGTATATTTAAGGGGCACTCTTTGGACTTTGCTACCAAAGCAACCAAAAATCTGTTTCGCAATCTGGATGTTAAATTTCTCAAAAAGCGGTCTATTGCATACGTAATCTCGGGAACTTTAATTGCTGTTGGTGTATTTTCACTTTTCACAAAAGGACTCAATCAAGGGGTTGATTTTGTAGGTGGACGCTCTTATACGGTTCGATTCGAGCAAGCAGTTAACCCATCAGATGTTCAGTCGCAATTGGCATCAATTTTAGGAAGTGCAGAAGCCAAAACCTTTGGTGAAGACAATCAGCTCAAAATAACCACCAATTATAAGGTTGATGTAGAAGGCACTGAAGTGGATAACGAAATTCAAGAAGCGCTATACAGCGGTCTTTCTTCCTATCTTCCTCAAAATCTTTCTTATAACGATTTTGTAAACGGTGCAGAAGACAAGCAGGTTGGTATTATGTCCTCTATTAAAGTTGGGCCCACCATTGCCGATGACATTAAAAAGAACTCGTTTTTGGCGGTTTTCGGATCACTAATCGTGGTGTTCTTGTATATTTTATTACGTTTCCGCAAATGGCAGTACTCACTAGGGGCCGTTGCTGCGGTATTCCATGATGTACTTATTGTATTGGGTGTGTTCTCTATAGCTTACACTTTCATGCCGTTTAGTATGGAAATTAACCAAGCGTTTATTGCTGCAGTGCTTACCGTAATTGGATATTCATTGAACGATACCGTGGTTGTATTTGACCGTATTCGTGAGTTTACGCGCTTGCATACTTCTTGGGAAAGTGACAAGGTGGTAAACAATGCACTAAATAGTACATTGAGTAGAACAATCAACACTTCGCTTACCACTTTGGTGGTATTACTGGCCATCTTTATTTTTGGTGGTGAGGCTATTCGCGGATTTATGTTTGCCCTAATTGTGGGTGTGTTGGTAGGAACCTATTCGTCTCTATTTATTGCCACACCGGTAATGTATGATACCTCAAAAAAGAAATAAACAGCTAAGCGTTTGTTTTGTTTCGGGTTGAGAGTGCCATAAGCACCAATCCAAATAAAATTAAAGGAATACTGAGCCATTGCCCTGTAGAAAGGTGTCCTAACTGTTCGCCAAAACCACCTTGGTTTTCTTTTACAAATTCGGCAACAAAGCGCACAATAAACAATAGGGCAAAAACCGCACCAGTCAAAAACCCTTTTTGGTTTCGTAGTTGCGTGTTTTTATAGCACGCAAATAAGATTATAAATACGATAAAATACCCAAAAGATTCATATAGCTGCACGGGATGCCGGGGTAATACTTCCCCATTGTTTTGAAATACTACACCAAAATTACTTCCCGTATATTTTCCTACAATTTCGGAATTGAAAAAATTTCCAATTCGAATAAATACACCACCAAAAACTGCAGTTATAACAACGCGATCTAGCAGCCAAAGCATAGAGGCGTATTTGTATTTCTTTGTGTAAAGGTATAGCGCAGTTAAAATGCCCACTACCGCACCGTGGCTTGCCAACCCTCTAAAACCTACAAATTTCCATCCCTCTTCCGAGATTTTAACAGGTAAAATAATTTCGAGTAAGTTGTTTTGGAAGTAGTCCCAATTGTAAAAAAACACTTCGCCTAGGCGCGCACCAACGAGTGTTCCAGCAACCATATAAAGAAGTAAGGGATCAAGATACTCGAGAGATATCCCTTCTTTTTTAAACATATATTTCATTAGATAAAGCCCCGAGGCAAAGGCAATCACAAACATTAGACTGTAATAATAAACATTAAAGCCGCCAAGGCTAATGGCTACAGGGTCAGGTGACCACAAAAATTTGAGTGCAATCATGGATTTAATTTTGGCTAAAGATACAGGAAATTTTACCTAATCGGGAACAGGGTCATGTCCTTTACCACCCCAAGGGTGGCATTGACTTATTCGTTTTACAGCAAGAAAACCACCTCTAAAAACCCCATGTTTTCGCAAGGCTTCTAGACTGTATTGAGAGCAGGTGGGGTGAAATCTGCAAGTTGCTGGAAGTAAGGGAGAAATAAGAACTTGATATAAACGAATGAGTACAATTAACGGAAAGATGATAATCTTTCTCATGAAGACAAAGTATATGTAGTACCGTCTGTGCCGTCTTTTAACTGAATGCCCTTTGCAAATAGCTCGTCTCGAATGCGGTCAGAAGTAGCAAAATCTTTGTTTGCTCGTGCTTGATTGCGCAAATCGATAAGTACTGAAAGTGCTTTGTCTAAGTAAGCATTATCTTCCTTTTGAACGGCTAATGTTAGTCCCAACACATCAAAAACAAAACCATGAACGGCATTGTTTAATTTTTCAATGTCTACAGCCGTTAGTGTTTCTTCTTCTTGTTGAACGCGATAAATAAGCTTAACGGTTTCAAATAATTGCGCAATTAGAATAGGACTGTTAAAATCATCATTCATGGCGGCATAAAAGGCATCGATGTGTAGATTAACATCTACACTACTTTCTTTGCTTTTAGTTAAATCTGGCAGTAGTTTTATGCCTTGAATAAGCCGGTTGTATCCTTTTTCGGCGGCTTCCAATGCATCATTGCTCAAATCCAGAATACTGCGATAATGCGCTTGTAACATAAAAAAGCGCGTAACATCAGGTGAAAATGCTTTAGACAGTATGGGATTAGAGCCCTCAAAAAGTTCGCTTGGCAAAATGTTATTCCCAGTTGATTTTGCCATTTTCTTACCATTAAGCGTAAGCATATTGGCATGCATCCATGTATTGACGGGACTTTTTTTGTTTATTGCTTGTGCCTGTGCAATTTCACACTCGTGATGTGGAAATTTTAAATCCATACCACCCCCGTGAATATCAAACTGTTCGCCCAAGTACTTGGTACTCATGGCAGTACATTCTAGATGCCAGCCCGGAAAACCGTCACCCCAAGGCGAAGGCCAGCGCATGATGTGTTGCGGTTCGGCTTTTTTCCAAAGTGCAAAATCTTGTGGCGCACGCTTATCACTTTGCCCCGATAGTGTTCGGGTATTGTGAATCATGTCTTCAATTTTTCTACCGCTCAAAATCCCATAATGATTCGTTGCGTTGTATTTTTCTACATCAAAATAAACAGAGCCATTGATTTCGTAGGCAAACCCTGCGTTCAAAATCTCCTTTACAATTTCAATCTGCTCAATAATATGTCCTGTTGCAACAGGCTCTATGTTGGGTGGAAGCGTATTAAATGCCGCTAAAGTTTGATGAAAATCAACGGTATAGCGTTGCACAACTTCCATGGGTTCAACTTGTTCTAGTCGTGCCTTTTTAGAGATGCGGTCTTCGCCTTCATCGGCATCGTGCTCTAAATGCCCCGCATCGGTAATATTGCGCACATAACGTACCGAGTAGCCCAAATGCTTGAGGTAGCGATAGACCAAATCAAACGACATAAAGGTACGACAGTTGCCCAAGTGGACATTGCTGTACACTGTTGGTCCACAAACATACATACCCACATGCGTATCTTCAATAGGAGTGAAAAGCTCTTTCTTTCCGCTTAACGAATTAAAAATGTGTAAAGATGAAGCCTTTTCGTGCATATGCTAAAACGAAGTATCAAGGTTTAGGTAGCTTAAAAATTCTTTTTTGACTTCAGGTTTTTTAAAGGCACCACCAAATTCTGCTGTTACTGTGCTGCTGTCAATATCGCGAATGCCACGCGCATTTACACAAAGGTGTTTTGCATCGATAACACAAGCTACATCATCTGTATTCAACACTTCTTGTAAGGCTTTTACAACCTGTAATGTAAGCCGTTCTTGTACCTGTGGGCGTTTGGCAAAATAATCAACAAGGCGATTCATTTTGGACAATCCAACCACAGTTCCATTGGAAATATACGCCACGTGGGCTTTACCAACAATCGGTAACAGGTGATGCTCGCAAGTAGAGTAGAGGGTAATGTTTTTCTCAACCAACATTTCGCCGTACTTGTATTTGTTTTCGAAAGTAGAAGCGCTGGGTTTATTGTCGGGATGAAGTCCTGCAAAAAGCTCATTTACAAACATCTTAGCTACGCGTTTTGGTGTTCCTTTCAGACTGTCGTCGGTAAGATCCATACCTAGAGTCTCTAAAATACGCGTCATATCTTGTTCAATGCTGGCAATTTTTTCTTTGTCGGAAATAGCAAAAGCATCTTCACGTAGCGGGGTGTTGATGTTACCACTCATATGGTCGCTATCGTGTAGGTCCTCAAGCGTTTCTTTTAGCAAATGATTAAATTTCATAGCATCTTAATATAGGCAACAAAGATACTACATTCGTAAAAATTAAACTTGTTAGAACCTTAAGCTATAAGTAAGAGCTATTTGCTCTGCACGTTTGGTGATGTTAGCAGTATCAGTTAGTCCCAAACTATACAATTGTTGTTTGTGTTTTTGATCGTTTGCACTGAATGCAAAATCTAAAGAACTGCCACCAAACCGTATGCCAAGTCCAAAAGAAAAACCAGCGTAATCTTCTTTAATGGACATATCCTTATAAGGACTACTTTCCCTCCAATAGCCTGCTCGAAGGCTAAAATCGCCAAGACGTTTCTCACCGCCAATGCGGATAAAGGTACTTGTGTCGAGTTCGTTAGTTATTTTTTCATTTAAATAATCATATCCTGTTCCTGCAGTATCACTAACGGTTGCCTTAGCAAATTTTTTCATTCCTATATCTGTGCTTAAAAACCCACTATTACCAATAACTAAAGCAGCACTGGCTTGTGTTTTAGAAGGAGTTCGAACATTATATGGACCTATCACATTTACCACATTTGGATTAATTTCTTCTGTGTAAGTAGGGCCATCTAAGTCATCTTGTGACTTAACACTAAGCGCTTGGGTTTGCTCGTCTTCGAGCTCATAAAATGTTGGCGATGTATAACTTAAACCGAGACGAAGCGCCTTTGACGCTTGATAAATGGCACCAACTTGTAAGGATACTCCTGTACCAATTGTACGAAGTTCTTCTTGAAATAATATTTCTTTGATAAAAGAGTTTTCCTGATCTATGTAGTAATCAAAATTTTCTTTGATCTCGGAATAATCAATAGAATAGAAATTAAGGTTAGCTCCAAGAGATAGTTTTTCATCATACCTCCCAGCAAAATTCAGTGTATACAACCGTTGTCCTCCAGTAGCGTAAACAAGATGGGTTTGTTCAATACCTTTCCCAAGAACCTCTTGTGTAACAGGAATAGAATATTCATTGGTATCCTCGTCATAATTCATCAGATAACTACGTAGTGCGAGATAGGTTTGCTGTGCGCTGTATCCTCTGTTTCCCTGAAAAATATATTCGCTAGAAATATTTCTTTCGTCTCTAATATCAAAATTGTAATCTGTTCCAGTCGCATGCGCCAAAAAGTAAGATTGAAGACCACGATTTTTGTTTACCCCTTCAAAATAAATATTGTTGTTAAAATCATTTACCAATTGGGTGTTAAAACCAAATGCAAGTTTATCCCATTTGGATACAGAAGGATTTTTAAGCACCAATACAAATCCAACTTGACCTATGGCAAAAGTGCTTTTATCATCATTCTCTTGATTACCAAAAAATGTAGCGTTGTTTGCAAAACTTTGTATGTTGGCAGTTGCTGCTGCTTCACTAAAGGCAAATACAGTTGAGCCAGCAGGATTGCTGCTCAGCGCTGATAAGTCACCACCAAGGGCACCAAAGGCACCACCCAAAGATTGGTAGCGTGCGGTGCCGTTTAGGTTTTCGCTGCTATAGCGTACAACTTCATTTAGGTTTTGAGCATGTAATAAACTCCCTGTAAGGAATGCGCTAAGCATACCAAAAATTATTGTTGTTTTTTTCATAATTATCTTCTTCTTGATGAACTACTACTTCTTGATGAGCTACTACTTGAGCTCCTATTTCCAGCAGATGTCCTACTAAAGTTTTGGTTTGATGATGACCTTGTTCTTCCATAGCTACTGTTGCTGTTGCTGCTTCGACTGTTGTTGTTATCTCTGCTGTAACTGCTTTCAGAGCGGCTATTAGAGTTGGTATTCGTGCTTCTTCTTGAAGAAGTATTTTGTCGCTGATTTTGAGTAGAAGGAGTCGAGTAGGAATTATCGCTTCGTGAACGACGCATTTTATTTCGTAACGAACCACTTCTGGTATTCGTTTGAACTCTTTCTCCATCTCTTCCCTGTACGTTCGAGTTTCTTGAAGAGGATCTCGAAATACGGCTATCACCACGTCCCCCATTTAAACGGTTGTAAATGACTGGCTCGCGATAATTTCTTCTGTTATAATTTCTATTCCCATAAGAGTTATGGTATGGATTGTAGTTATTCCAACGATTCCAGTAGGGATTGTACGGGTTGCGATAGCCCCAACGATAAGGATTATAGTACGGATTGTGAAACTGGTTAAATGTAAAATACCATGGATGATAATTATATCCCCAGAACGCTGTGCGTCCATAATTATATGGAGCGTCATACCAACCCCAGCCCCAACCGATAGGGCGGTTGTAAATGATATTTACGTTTACGTTATCCACTTGATCTCCCCATGAACCATGGGCTTGGTAATTTCCTGCACTTGTTTGTTCGGGTGCGGGATTTTGATATTGCTCAGGATCTGTGAAAATATAATCGTCTTGAATTCCTTGCGAAGCTTTGTCGGCAAAGTAATTTTTATAGTAAGAACCACTTTGCTGTGCTGGCTGTGTTGATTGGGGAGACGCAACTACCTCATTGCGGGGTTGAGGATTGGGCATATCGCCATAGATACCGTCTCCGTAATATGAAACCGATTGATATCCACTGCAACCCCCAAATAGTATTGCGGCAAATAAAACCATAACTAAAGGTAAACTTCTAAGGCGGTGTGGTGTATAATTAGTTCTCATAATGGAAAGGTTTAATTAACTCTCAAATTTAAGTAGTTTTGCACTACAACTAACAAAAATCAAAAGTTGTGCCAAACTTATGGGGAAGCATTTAACATCTCGCGCCGAAGATTACTCTAAATGGTATAATGAACTGGTTGTAAAAGCCGATTTAGCAGAGACCTCAGCTGTTCGAGGGTGTATGGTAATTAAACCTTATGGCTTTGCCATATGGGAGCGTATGCAATCTATTTTGGATAAAAAATTCAAAGAAACAGGACACAGCAATGCGTATTTCCCGCTTTTTGTGCCTAAAAGCTTGTTTGAAGCAGAAGAAAAAAATGCAGAGGGTTTCGCCAAAGAGTGTGCCGTAGTTACACATTATCGTTTAGAAAACGATCCTGACAAGCCCGGTAAACTCCGCGTTGACCCCAAGGCTAAATTAGAAGAAGAACTTATTGTGCGACCTACCAGTGAGGCGATTATTTGGAACACTTATAAGAATTGGATTCAATCGTATCGCGATTTACCCATATTACTCAATCAATGGGCAAATGTGGTACGCTGGGAAATGCGTACACGTTTGTTTTTGCGTACGGCTGAATTTTTATGGCAAGAAGGGCACACAGCTCACGCCACAGAAGAAGAGGCTCTTAAAGAAGCCAAGCAAATGAATGGTGTGTATGCTGATTTTGTAGAAAAATACATGGCAATACCGGTTATTCAAGGCGTAAAATCAGCATCTGAGCGTTTTGCGGGAGCTGTAGAAACATATTGTATCGAGGCACTGATGCAGGACGGAAAAGCATTACAGGCAGGAACGTCTCACTTTTTGGGGCAGAATTTCGCCAAAGCCTTTGATGTAAAATTCGCTACTAAAGAGGGCGGATTAGAGCATGTTTGGGCAACTTCATGGGGTGTTTCTACCCGACTAATGGGTGCGCTGATCATGACCCATAGTGATGATAACGGTTTGGTGCTTCCCCCCGAACTTGCGCCACATCAAGTGGTTATTGTGCCTATTTACCGAAGTGATGAAGAGCGTCATGCGGTAGCAAAAGCTATTGAGCCCATTGTTGCACAATTGCAAGAAGTCGATATTAGAGTTCATTTTGACAATAGAGATACCCATAAGCCAGGATTTAAGTTTAATGAGTATGAGCTAAAAGGTGTGCCGCTTCGTATTGGTATTGGCCCGCGTGATGTAGCAAACAGTACGGTAGAATTGGCTCGTAGAGATACGTTGACAAAGAAAAGTGTGTTGCAATCTGATTTGGTAGCTGAGATTAAACAAACCCTTGAGGAAATTCAAATTGCTCTATTTGAACGCGCAAAAATATTTAGAACTGAACACACCACAGAAGTGAGTTCTTTTGAAGAATTTAAATCGGTTTTGGAAACAAAAGGCGGTTTTATTTCAGCATTTTGGGATGGCACTGAAGAAACCGAAACGGCAATTAAAGAAGCTACAAAAGCCACTATTCGCTGTATTCCACTAGATGTGATATCTGAAAGTGGAAGCTGCGTATACTCTGGAAAACCTGCTAATCACCGGGTGCTGTTTGCGAAAGCATATTAATATCATTATAATCTAATAGCGTAGAAGTATTGGTGATGCGGTTGTGATAATGCAATTCAAAACGACTTTGATCTTTAACAACTGTAGTGGTGCTTACAGTCATAATATTTGCTTTCTTTTTTTTATAGATAGGACTGTTGAGTGGTTGTGCACAAGCATTGTGAAACTGTATTGTTTCTTCAACACTGGGGTGTATAAGAGATTCCCAATCTTTTCTAAAGTCGAGAATGTCTTTTTGCTCATATAAATTATCCGACGCCCATAAATGCATTTTTTCTACTGAAGGGGTAAAGGATTTATTGATTACGCTGTTCCAATAGGTTTGTTTAAGCGATGGAGGTGAATTAAAATTCAGTGTAATAAGTATGTGGGGTAAGTAATTGAAATCGTTGTTAGATGTTGTGTTGCTAAGCATATGAATGGGAAGGTTTCCACGACTGCTAAACGCACCATGCTGAACAGCGCCTTGAGCAGCATTTAGCAAACAACACAGCTTTTTTTTACTGATGTCTACAGCAAACCATGTCCCTCCCTTGCTGAGGTCTTTAGCATAGTACAATATGTTATTTCCGTGAATATGAAAGTTCGGCTCCCCTGTCTGGCGATGAACACTTTCATCCCTGCTACTTGTAAAAACAAAGCCGTCTTGTAGTGGGGTATAGGTTACTATACACATTGCGCTCTATATTCAAGAGTAGAAAAAGCTACACCAAAATTTTCGGGTAATATGTGTTCGTGGTCTAAGGCGATTAAAGCGGTTCTAATGATAAATTGGTGATGAATACAGTGATCCATACAATACACAAGTTCGCGCGAAAAGGAAGATGCAACCTCTTGATAAGAATCGGCCACTTTTGTACTTGCTGTATAAAGAATAATGGCTTTGTCCTCTGCTGCTAAAGCCGTTTTCACCCGATTTAGGATTTTATTGCTTTCACGAAGCCCTTTTTCAGTACTTATTTCTAGTTCATGGTCTCGCTTGCGCAAACTATAATTTAAGGTTTCGTTCTGAATTGATTGCAAACAACATTGATAGAATTCAATACTATGTCTTACGTGTTCGCCAATGGTTCCGTTTGTAAGTATAGGTGTTTTTTTTGTGTAAATGTCAATGGGGATTTGCTCAAGCAAGGAGATGAGGTTTTTTATGACAGTGATTTGGGGGTGGGTATTCATGAATATAAGGTTTTGTTTAGTAATACTTTACACCCAGTTTTTAAAAAGGGGATCAATCTGTTTTTAGAACGTGTGTTTGAGGCTTTTTGTTTGCTTAGCTCATAGATGATCCGCATGTGATAGAAAATGTCTTTGTACGCTTGTAAAAGGGTATAATGGGGATCATAGATATGACACGGTTCCGAATTTACACCATTAACCTCCATAATCTTTACATCTTCTTTGTTGCTTGACGAAAAGGCATCCCAGTTTTTGATTTTGATATCAAATCGGCCATAATCAAAACCAGGAATTTTTTTAGCACAATTTTCTATCCATTTAAGCATATCTTCCGAAATTTTATAACGCATATCCAAAAACATGGTTCCTTTATTGTGATTCCCAATAGGTTCAAGTATTGTCTGTACTCCTTTTTCTGGGATGCTATTCCACTGTTCTTTAAATCGTGCGGCAATAATTTTTTTTCTGTGACGAATCCGTTCTTGCTGTTGCACAAGCGTACCAAAACTATCTGTTCCGTTTCCAGTAATACTGCAAAAATGTTTTTGAACAACAGAGCTAATGGTTGGTACGCCGTCAGGAGTCCAGAAAAAAAGAATGCCTAGTTCTATGGGGTAGTCAATGTACTCCTGGACCAAGAAGGGAATCTTACCAAATCGCTTTTGATAGGCTTGTAATTCAATATCGTTATTAATTTTTTCTACGCCTTTGCCACGCTCTCCTTTATCTGGTTTTAAGATAAGGGGATAGGATATCTTATTTTCGAAGATAAGTTGTTTAAGGTGGGTGAAGTTTGTTCTGGGTTGAATTAAAATTGTCTTAGGCAACACCGATTTAGTCAAATTCCGCAATACGGCATTTTTTGAAGTAAAAAAGGCTCCGCCATAAGTCATTCCATTGTTTAACAGTGTAAAATACAAGCTTCTTTTTGACTTAATGGCCAAAAAGAAATAATAGAAGTAGGTTGGAATATATAAAATCCAAAAGGGCCAAAATTCAAATCGAAAAAATTGTGCGACTCTGTTTTTCACAAAGTTAAAATCTCTTTTTTTAGATACTCAACAAGAGAGTATTTGTTTTTTTTAATACGAAAATACTGTATGAGAATACTAGCAATAAAAGCCGTTACCGCCATGGCAAAAAGTTGTCCGTTGTCAGACATCCTATCCCACTGGACTGCTATTCCAACGGGTGTCAACAAATGAACGCCAATGGCTCCAACCATAAGGCCTGTTGCCAAAAATGCGGCTCGAATATATGTTTTATTGAATAGTAGACCAACGCCCACCAAAAGCTCAACAGTTGCTAAACCAAGCCTGCCCCAAGGTTCTACACCAAGTGTAGAGAAAATATGAACCGCTTCTGCGTGTCCTGAAAATTTAAAGTATAAAGATTGCAATAAAATAATGGATACAAGTAGGCGCAAGATTATCGAGATTGTTTTCATGGGCATTTATTTAGATTGTGTTTTTTTCCAATTTTTATTGGCTTTGGTTTTTAAGTGTTCGGTGTTTTCTTTCCACTTTTTTCTGGTATTTACGAATGTTGTTTTATAGAACAGGTACAATTTTTCATCTTCAATGGTAAATGACTCAGGGTTTATAGATACTTTTTCTCCGCTATGCCCCATCGCATAGGCACACCATCCGCCATATTGTGGGATATATTTCTCTGGATTTGCTTCAAAGGCTGCCTTATTGTCCTTATTATAGAACAAGTAAGTAGCATTATTATGATAAACGCTAAAGGTGTGTTTGCCTTTAATAGCTGTGTTAGCAAAGTATCCAACCACATCATACCCTGAAACAGCAACATTGTCTTTGTCTAAATTTTGTTGTGCCCCTAAATATGTAAGAGACAAAAAAAAGACCAATAAGAGGGAGATTTTCTTTAAAGAAAGAAGATTTGAATACATGTTTTTACGATTTGGGTCTTATCAAAGATAAGAAAATCACCAATAAGTATACCATTTTATCGATATATGTGAACTTTGTTTTAAATACATGTTGTATAATATGTAAATTCAATATAAATTTGCACCTCGTAAAATCCGAAGGGCCCGTTCGTCTATCGGCTAGGACGCCAGGTTTTCATCCTGGTAAGAGGGGTTCGATTCCCCTACGGGCTACAAAATATAAACTATGGCAAATCATAAATCCGCCTTAAAAAGAATTCGTTCAAACGAAACCAAGCGTCAACGTAACCGTTTTCAGCACAAAACAACGCGTAACGCTATCCGCGATTTCAAAGTAATAGAAAAGAAAAAGGATGCTGAGAAAAAGCTTCCATTGGTTTCTTCTATGATTGATAAGCTGGCAAAAAACAATATCATTCACGATAATAAAGCAGCTAACTTAAAGGCTAAGTTGGCAAAACACGTAGCTGCGCTATAAGTGTATAAATTTTTACAAAACAAAAAGGCTTCCAATTTGGAGGCCTTTTTTTGTTACGGTAAATACCTGTAAATTTATTTGCGAACAATTATAGCAATCAAAACGCTTGAACCAATAGAGGGTTGCGCATTGTATAGCGTTGTTTTTTTATAACAATCGATTATGAGCATTAACGAATTTAAATTATGAGAAAAATTATAGTAAGCTTTTTAGCCGTAACACTATGTCTGCTGTTTTCACAGTCAATAAAGGCAGAGATTAAACTTCCTGCTATTGTATCGTCAAATATGGTTTTGCAGCGCAACACTACTGTTGTGCTTTGGGGATGGGCGGATGCAAATGAAAAAATTACCATTGAAACCTCTTGGTTGAAGCAGAAAATGAAACTAAAAGCTGATAACGAGGGGAATTGGCGTATTGAGGTAGAAACAACGAACAGCAAAGCGACTCAGCGCATCAAAATATCAAGCGAAGCTTCGGATATCATATTAGAAAATATTCTTTTTGGTGAGGTTTGGTTGTGCTCAGGACAATCTAATATGTACCAACCCTTAAAAGGTTATAACGGACAGCCCACATTTGGTTCTAATACGGCTGTAGCAAAGTCTTACAATACGAATTTACGGCTGTTTTCGGTTGATAAAGTTGGTTCAAAGACTCCCATGCAAGACATTGAAAACTATACTGCTTGGCAACAAGCATCTCCAACAAATGTTTTAGATTTTAGTGCAATTGGTTATTTTTTTGGACAGCAATTACAAGAAATTTTAGATTGCCCAGTAGGAATTATTCATACCTCCTGGGGAGGCAGCTTAGTTCAAGCATGGATGAGCAATGAAGCGATAAGTCCTTACCAGAAGGTTGACCTTGAAAAAGTAGATGTATCAAAAAAAGCAAATCGTATTCCAACGGCTTTGTTTAATTCTATGATCAACCCATTGGTTCCCTATGCCATTAAAGGGGTTTTGTGGTATCAAGGGGAGTCAAATCGTAAGGAGCCTGAAAATTACAAAAAGCTTTTCCCTGCAATGGTAGAGGATTGGCGTACACGCTGGGCAATTGGAGATTTCCCCGTCTATTATGTGCAAATAGCCCCTTACACCTATGACAAAAAAAGCAGTTATCAAACAGTTGAGAACACTGCTTTTATTCGAGAAGCACAATTAGAATGTTTGGATTTAATTCCAAATGCAGGAATTGCCATTACCATGGATATTGGTGATGAAAATTCTATTCATCCACCCAAGAAAAAAGAAGTAGCAGACAGACTGTTGTATAATGCACTAAATCAAACGTATGGTTACAAAACAATAGATTATGCTTCACCAACCTACGCCTCACATGAGGTAAAGGATGGAGGGGTAATTGTAAAATTTAAAAATGCAGCGACAGGCCTATATTCTTATGATAAACTGGAAGGGTTTGAGATTGCAGGAGCGGATAAAATCTTTTATCCGGCTGATGCCAAAATTGTAAATCGCAAGGAAGTATATGTAATGAGTGATAAAGTACAGAATCCTGTGGCTGTAAGGTATGCTTGGTGTAACTGGATAGTGGGTACGCTTTTTGACACCAATCTGCTTCCAGCATCTTCATTTAGAACAGATAAATGGAACGATGCCGTACAATTTGAAAAATAAAACAATCTAAACATGATTGCCATAAAAAACTTGTAATGCGATCTGCATTTTAAAGCATTAAAAAAGGCTTCCATTTTGGAGGCCTTTTTTTGTTACGGTACTTTTAGTAAATTGGTGTCATCTAAATATTCCCCAAATATAAATTTGAATTTGTTTTCAGTATGAAATTTAACGCCACAGACCTACTTAAGGCAACTACCCGAAAGGATTTGGTTAGCATAGCCAAAGAAAAAGAGATCTCTATTGCAAAAACCCTAAGCAAATTAGCTTACGAGGCTGAGTTGCGAAAACTGCAATCAGAATTGGTAAACCTGCAAAACTGGATTGCATTGAAGAAGATGCGCGTTGTTGTTCTTTTTGAAGGCAGAGATGCTGCAGGGAAGGGTGGATCCATAAAACGTTTTATGGAACATTTAAATCCGCGTACCTCAAGGTCAGTGGCACTGACCAAACCCACCGAGGTAGAAAAGGGGCAATGGTATTTTAGGCGCTATATCAAAGTACTCCCCAACCCAGGCGAAATTGTGTTTTTTGACCGAAGTTGGTACAACAGGGCAGTAGTAGAACCCGTGATGGGATTTTGCACCAAAGGGCAATACGAAAAGTTTATGGTGCAGGTGCCCGAGTTTGAACATCTTTTGTATGAAGACAATTTAAAAATCATCAAATTTTGGTTTTCAATATCCAAAGAGGAGCAAAAAAAGCGTTTTGATGCACGCCTCAGTAACCCACTTAAACAATGGAAATTCAGCCCTGTTGATGTTAAGGGGCAAGAGTTATGGGACAAATACACCCAGTACAAAGAATTAATGTTCAGCAAAACCCACACCAATTTTTGCCCTTGGATGATTGTAAAGACAAATGACAAAAAACAAGCACGACTAGAGAGTATGCGCTATGTTTTGTCATTGTTTGACTATGATGGAAAAGGCAGTTCTAGCACATCGCTTTTGCCTGATCCGAATGTCATTATGCGATACCACAGAAGTGCCATTCAAATTGACATATAATCATGGAAAAGAATCAAATTACTGCAGCGGAACTAAAACTGCTTAACTCCAAGACTGGGCTATATGCGTTGCTAAAAAGCAAAAAGGTAAACCTAAAGAAAGCCCTAGAAGAAGTCCAGTACATTACACTGTTAAGGCAAAAACAAGAAGAGTTGATTAAGCTCCAAAATTGGGTGATTGATAACGACAAAAAAGTAGTGATTTTGTTTGAAGGCAGAGATGCTGCCGGCAAAGGTGGCGCGATTAGGCGCATAACGGAATATTTAAATCCGCGGTCTTTTAGAATTGTCGCGTTGGATATCCCTACAAATGACGAAAAAAAGCAGTGGTTTTTTCAGCGATATATCAACCAATTGCCCAAACCAGGCGAGATGGTTTTTTTTGACCGAAGTTGGTATAACCGCGCGGTAGTAGAGCCAGTCAATGGTTTTTGTACTGCGCAGGAATATAAGGTCTTTATGTCGCAGGTAAATGATTTTGAGCGTATGCTTGTACAGTCCGATACCTATTTGATAAAGTTCTACTTTTCTATTTCTAAGGCAGAGCAAGCCAAACGGTTTGAAGAGATAAAAAACAACCCGCTAAAGCGTTGGAAAATGACCCCTCTTGACGAAAAAGCGCAAGAGTTATGGGAAGAATACACGGCCTACAAAATAAAAATGTTTGAAAAAACAAACACCGAAACCGCATCCTGGGTAATCATAGATGCCGATAAAAAAGCAACTGCCAGGCTGTCCGCTATTGCGCACCTTAGCAAGGTGTTGCCGTACAAATAGGGCGTATTGCATTTTTTGTTAATTTAGCGGTAAACAAACCCCAATCTTGTTGAAAAGAACTTAACCGATTTTACATCATTTCATTTTTACAGGCTAAGGGTTTTGGATATACGCATTGCGTGTATAGAGCGGATATATGCATTGCGTATATTTTGTTGTTTAAAATAATAAAGAAAAATGACAAAATATTGGACTAAGAAATCAGAAGAAGATATCAACGAAACGGTATTCAATGCCCTTGATAAGAATATAAATTATGACAAAGAAGGGGTTTTAGGAGTACCCGCATCTTACTTAGATGAAAAAGTATTTAACCAAGACGCAACATTTTTAAGAGACGCTCCATTTATGTATGCACTTGTAAAAAACCCAAACCATATTGGATGTCATACATTGGGAAATTCAGAATCGTTTTTTGAAGGCACACATGAAATAGAAAGAGAGTTAATTGAAATATGTGCAGTAGACATCTTAAAAGGAAAACCAAAAGAACAGGATGGATATGTCGCTTCGGGAGGAACAGAGGCAAACATTCAGGCAATTTGGATATTTAGAAACTACTTCAATAATAAATTCTATGCAAATCAGGATGAAATAGCGATTGTTTGCAGTAACGACAGTCACTACTCTATGGACAAAGCAGCGAATTTGTTGTCACTAAAACTATATAAAATTCCAGTTAACGAAGAAACAAGAGAAATCACACACTCAGGAGTTGAACAGACGCTTAAAAAAGCAAAAAAAGATGGAATAAAATACTTCATAGTTATTGCTAACATGATGACAACTATGTATGGTTCAGTTGATAATATAGAAGTCATAAGTAGCTCATTAAAGAAACTTTCATGTGAGTATAAAATTCATGTAGATGGAGCTTATGGAGGGTTTTACTATCCGTTTACTAACGAAAAAAGCCTAATAACTTTCCAAAACCCTGATATAACATCTTTTACTCTTGATGCACACAAGATGGCACAATCTCCATATGGAACTGGAATATTCCTAATTAGAAAAGGGTTTATAGAGAATGTAAACACACAAGAAGCAAGTTATGTTGAAGGAGAAGATTTTACATTAATAGGAAGTCGTTCTGGAGCAAATGCTATAGCTGTATGGATGATTTTAGTAAAAAATGGTCCATATGGTTGGCAGGAAAAAATATTTATTTTACAAAAAAGGACGGAATGGCTGTGCAAACAATTGGCACAATTGGGTATTAAATACTATCGAAATACAATGTCAAATATTATTACAATAATGTCACAATTTGTAAGTAATGAAATTGTTAAAAAACATGGATTGGTCCCGGATAATCATTTAAAACCCAAATGGTTTAAAATAGTTGTTATGGAACATGTTACAATAGATAAATTAGCTTTGTTTATAGAAGAAATTAAAAATACTGTACACAATAAAGCATAAAATGTTCATGTGCCCTATGCGGGCACACGCCATTTATGCAGACCGTTAGCAAATATTAAAAATAATGATTATGAAAAAAGCAATAATAATGATCTTAACAATAACTCTGATTTCCTGTTATTTTAAGCCTGAAAAGAAAAAGGAAGGAACTACATTATCTCAAAAAGAACAAGAAGTTCAAGTAAAGACTATAGATGAAAATGAAGAGTTTAAAGAAATAAGTTCTGATGATTTTAATCAACTATTAACCGAAAAGGGAGGGAATTTATTTGCCAAAGAAGTGATGAAATTATTTTATCCTAACAAGATAGAAACTGGCGAAGGAAATGAGAAAATAGAGATATCTGAAAAAGCCTTCAACAATGGAAATGTTGTAGTAACATTAATTCACGATAATCTGCTGGATGATTCTGTAAGAGGAGAGAAATATGTTATGGAGTTAACAAAAAGTAACAATAAATGGACTGTTCTTTCCATAAAAAAGAATTGGAAATGTTGGGATGGTAGAGGACATACTGACTGGGGAATAAAATTATGTAATTAAACATTTGCTAACGTTGGCTATAATTCATTGTGGCAATTGACAAAAATTGAAAAAAGCACTATGCATAATAATGTGTATAATTCATTGCTAGTCACTACCTACTTACGATAGTCCTCGCAGACTTTCTATCTGTGAATTATTTGCTAACTTTAGTGCTTCACTTTATAAAATAACATTAACAGTAAAACAAAAAAGGCTTCCAATGGGAAGCCTTTTTTTAAGTCACTAATGTTTTTGTTTACTGATTCATTGAAATCAGGAACTCTTCGTTGTTTAGGGTTCTTTTAATGCGATCGCTAACAAACTCCATTGCCTCAACTGGGTTCATGTCAGCAAGGTATTTGCGCATAATCCACATATGTTGAATGGTTTTTTCACTAAGTAGTAAGTCATCACGACGCGTACTAGAAGACACCAAATCAATAGCTGGGAAAATACGGCGGTTAGAAATACGGCGATCAAGCTGCAATTCCATGTTGCCAGTTCCCTTAAATTCTTCAAAAATCACCTCATCCATTTTAGAGCCTGTCTCGGTAAGTGCCGTAGCAATAATAGAAAGCGAGCCGCCATTTTCAATGTTTCGTGCTGCACCAAAAAAGCGTTTGGGTTTGTGTAGTGCATTTGCATCAACACCACCACTTAAAATTTTACCCGAAGCGGGTTGCACGGTGTTATATGCACGTGCAAGACGTGTAATCGAATCCAGTAAAATCACCACATCGTGCCCACATTCTACCAAGCGTTTTGCTTTTTCTAGTACAATATTGGCCACTTTTACGTGGCGGTCTGCTGGCTCGTCAAAAGTAGAAGCGACTACTTCACCTTTTACGTTGCGCTGCATGTCTGTAACTTCCTCAGGGCGCTCGTCAATCAATAAAATGATTTGATACACCTCAGGGTGATTTGCCGCTATGGCATTCGCTACATCTTTCAATAGCATGGTCTTACCCGTTTTGGGTTGCGATACAATCATACCACGCTGCCCTTTTCCAATGGGACAAAACAAATCCATTACACGAGTAGAAATGGTGCTTTGTTTGTCGCCGATATTAAATTTTTCTTGTGGGAATAGGGGAGTTAGGTGCTCAAATGAAACACGGTCACGAACCACATCGGGGGTTAATCCGTTAATTAAAGATACCTTGATAAGTGGAAAATACTTTTCCCCTTCTTTTGGTGGGCGAATATGTCCCAAGACGGTATCGCCAGTTTTAAGTCCAAATAAACGCACTTGAGACTGTGAAACATAAATATCGTCTGGTGAAGTGAGGTAATTGTAGTCAGAAGAACGAAGGAATCCATATCCTTCTTGCATCATTTCCAATACGCCTTCACTTTCTATTATACCATCAAACTCATAATCAGGCTGACGGTAGCGATTCCGAATGTCTTTATTGTGGTTATTTCCGCCGTTATTGTTGTTTCCGTTATTTGCGTTTCCGTTGTTATTGGTGTTCCCATTGCTATTCCCGTTTTGCGGACGGTTTGCTTTCCCATTGTTGTTTTTGTTGTTGTGCTTGGGTTTTTGATGCTCTGGTTTTTCGGATTTCTCCTCAGCTTTTGCACCTTGCTTGGCAGCGTTTTCTTTGTGCTCGTTTCTTTTGTGAGGTGTTTTTTTAGGTTTTTGAAAAACCTCTTTTTTATCTTCGGTTTTTTCCGATGTTTGCTCAACTGTTTCACCGGGATCCGGAAGCGCAGCTTGGTGGTCTATGATACGGTATGTGAGCTCAATTTTTTTAAGTCCTGCGATTTTTTTAAGTCCAAGTTCTTTCGCAATTTCTTGGAGGTCAGCAAGTTTTTTTGCTTTTAATTCTGATAATTCAAACATGTGTAAATGGATATCGAAATGATAATTATGATTACGGCTGAAGTTGATGCCGTTAGGGCAAACATACAACTTTTTTTATTTTTGCAACCTATTTTTATTTTCTAATGGATATTTCCATAATAGTGCCTGTTTTTAATGAGGAAGCCTTTCTGGAAGAATCCCTAAGCGCTTTAGTAGCACAGACATACCCTGTAAAAGAAATTGTTGTTGTAGACGATGGCTCAACAGATAGCTCTATGGAAATAGCAAAAAAGTATGCTGAAAAATATCCATTTGTGCATCTTGTTTTATCAAACGAGTCTTCGCAGCACCAACCTGGACAAAAAGTAATCTACGCCTTTGAACGTGGCTTTGCGCAACTCAAAAACCCTTTTGATGTTATTTGCAAATTTGACGCAGATATTATTTTCCCAAAAAATTATATAGCAACGCTGGTACAATCTTTTTATAAAAATCCCACCTTAGGAATGTTTGGTGGGGTAGTGCAAATCAAAAAAAATGGTTCTTGGGAATTTGAAGCCATTTCATCGAAAACACATCTTCGAGGCCCCATTAAGGCCTATCGGAAAAGTTGTTTTGAAGCCATTGGCGGATTGCGTCCCGCGCTGGGTTGGGACACCCTTGATGAACTGTTAGCGATGTATCATGGTTTTGATGTCGCCATTGATAAAGACTTGTGCGTCAAGCATTTAAAACCAACAGGCGCATCCTACAACAGCAACTTTTCCAAAGCCAAAGGGCAGATGTTCTATAGCCTCGGGTATGGATTGGTTTTAGGACTTTTAGCATGTGCAAAATGGACATATAAACAAAATGGAAGCTGGACGGGTACGTTGTTGGGGTTTTTGGGTTCGTGGTTGTTTAACAAACCAAAACTTGTAACCAAAAGCGAAGCAAAGTTTATTCGGAATAACCGATGGTTACAGATTAGAAAGCGTTTTATCTCCTAACTCAATAACGACTAAATTTTGCGCTTTGCCTTGGTGTAATTCAAACTGAATCATGGTTTGCTTTTTATGAAATCCATATTTCCCCACCGCCCCAGGATTGAGGTAAAGCACCGATTTGCTATCGTCATACCCAACCTTCAAAATGTGCGAGTGTCCGCAAACAAATAAATCTGGCTTTAGCCTAGTTAGCTTTTCCGAAATCCCTTTGGCATACCTTTTTGGTTTACCACCAATATGGGTCATAAATACGGTTACTCCCTCAAGTTCAAAAAGCAATTCTTCAGGGAATTGTTGCCGAAGGCTTGCATTGTCTATGTTGCCAAAAACAGCACGCAACGGTTTTATTTTTGCAAGGGCATCGGTAACCTCAAAGCTGCCAATATCGCCTGCATGCCATATCTCGTCCACATCTTGGGCGTACTTTTTTACGCGTGAATCCAAAAAACTGTGGGTATCGGAAAGCAACAATATCTTTTTCATCATCTTTGCACAAAATTACGGTTTTGCGTTACTTTTTGGAACTTTCATTTAATGGAACTGCCTATCATGGGTGGCAACGCCAACCCAATGCACTTTCGGTACAGCAAGTTTTGGAAGAAGCTATCAGCGCACTTTTGGGCGCAGAAACCACCATAGTTGGTGCAGGCAGAACGGATACTGGCGTACATGCGAAGCAGTTTTTTGTGCATTTTGATGCAGCAATTGCTGTAAATGATGCGGATGATTTGTTGTTTCGGTTAAACCGATTTTTACCTAAAGATATTGCAATACGTGCCATACATCCAATGGTTGCCAATGCTCACGCTCGATTTGATGCAACCGCACGAAGTTATGCGTATCACATCGTGCAACAAAAAGAACCTTTTAACAGCGACTTCACCTATTATCTAAACACACCCTTATCAATAGATAAGATGAATGCTGCAGCTACCTTACTTATCAATCACACGAATTTTAAGTGCTTCTCACGATCCAAAACAGATGTTAAGACTTACGACTGCGATGTTACAGAAGCCTTTTGGGTGCAACAAAACCACGCGTTGGTGTTTCATATTACGGCAAATCGGTTTTTGCGCAATATGGTGCGCGCCATTGTCGGGACTCTTTTAGATGTAGGCACAGGAAAGCAAGACCTTTCCAATTTCCAATCCATTTTAGACAGCCAAGACCGAACTAAGGCAGGAAGTTCTGCTCCAGCAAATGGATTATTTTTAACCAACGTTCAGTATCCAAACACTATCTTTGCCCAACGTGCAGAAGAAAGAAACACATAAAATTTTAAATGTTGGATTGTTCAAACGCCTTTTGGTGTTTGCTAACCCCTACCGTAAAACGTTTATTTTCGTACTTGTTACTGCAGTATTGTTGTCAGGTTTTTCGACGCTTAGCCCTTATCTTCTTAAAATCACTATTGATGACTATATCACGATAAAAGATTATGAAGGAATGCTGATGCTTATTGCATTAATGGGGGCTACCCTTTTGCTAGAAGTCATCTTTCAGTTTTTGTTTATTTACTATGCCAACTGGCTGGGGCAACATGTTATTTTTGATTTGCGCAACACACTATACAAACACATGCTCCAATTCAAAATGGCGTATTTTGATAAATCTGCTGTAGGTAGATTGGTTACACGCGTTGTGGGTGATATTGAAACCATATCGGGTATTTTTAGTCAAGGTTTATTTATGATCATTGCCGATTTGCTCAAAATGGTAGTCGTTATGGTGGTTATGTGGGTGGTAAGTTGGAAGTTGTCGCTTATTGTTTTTATGGTGCTTCCTCTTGTACTGTTTGCCACGCGAAAATTTCAAAAAGCCATGAAATCTGCTTTTGATGAGGTGCGAACCCAAGTGGCGAATCTTAACAGTTTTGTGCAAGAACGCATCACGGGAATGATGATTGTTCAGCTTTTTGCCAGAGAAAACAAAGAAGCAGAAAGCTTTAAAGAAATCAATGACAAGCACAGAAAGGCATGGCTCAAAACGGTTTGGTATAACTCTATTTTCTTTCCTATTGCCGAGCTTTCTACTTCCATTACCATTGGATTGTTGGTGTGGTTTGGGGGGTTAAATGTAATTGCAGGATCTTCTGGAATTACATTGGGAGTAATCTTTTTATTTATTCAACTCTCACAAATGCTTTTTCGTCCGCTTCGGCAAATTGCCGATAAATTTAACACCCTGCAAATGGGCATGGTGGCGGTGCGTAGAGTTATGGATGTTCTCGACACAAAAGAATCAATTGTGGATAGCGGTGTCCTTTCCAATAATAATCTAGCAGGTGCTGTGAGCTTTGAAAACGTTCATTTTTCCTACAAGAAAGACGAGCCAGTTTTACATGGAATTTCTTTTACCATGAAACCTGGTGAAACAGTTGCGGTGGTGGGCGCAACAGGTGCAGGAAAATCGACACTCATTAATATTTTAAGTAGATTTTATGAAATTGATAGCGGTAAGGTCCTCCTAGACGATATTGCCATTGAAGAATATAAGCGCTCATGGTTACGAAGCCAAATAGGTGTGGTGTTGCAAGACGTATTTCTTTTTGCGGATTCCATCTATAACAACATCACTCTTTGGGATAGCTCAATAAAAGAAGAGGAAGTGTATGAGGCGGCCAAAAAAATTGGGGTGCACACATTTATTTCAAGCCTCCCAGATGGGTATCATTTTAATGTAAAAGAAAGAGGTGGAATGCTTTCTACTGGGCAACGTCAGCTTATAGCGTTTTTGCGGGCCTATATAAGCAAGCCTAAAATTTTGGTGTTAGACGAGGCCACTTCCTCCATTGATACATATGCCGAAAAGCTTATCCAAAAAGCAACTAAGGAAATAACGAAAGGAAAAACTTCTCTTGTTATCGCACACCGATTGGCAACCGTGCAGCGTGCAGATAAAATCGTTGTCCTAGATAAAGGGAAAATTGTAGAGCTGGGCACCCACAAAGAACTCCTAAAAATTGAAGATGGGTATTACAAAAATCTATACGAAGTTCAATTTTTAGCTCCTGCCCAACCAGTTTAGTCCATGTCTTTAGCAAGCATTGTGCTTAATTCTTTGTAGGAATTAAACGGAATACGTTCTCCGCTCTTGAAGTAACTTATGGCACCCGTTTCTTCCGAAATGACAAGTACAACAGCATCTGTTTTTTCGGTAATGCCAAGGGCTGCACGATGTCGAAGACCATATCGTTTAGGTATATTTTTATTCTCAGAAACGGGCAGCACTACACGTGTGGCCGTAATGGTGTTGTTTTCAATGATAGCCGCACCATCATGCAGTGGGGCATTCTTGTGAAAAACACTTTCTACAACAGGTACAGAAACCTCCATGTTTACTTCAACCCCCGATGGCTTAAGGAATTCTAGACTACTGTTTCGTTCCAATACCAAAAGCGCACCTGTTTTTTGTTTTTTTAGGATAGCGCAACTTTGAATTAGCACCTCGATGTCAAGTTCTGACTCAGGAGTATTCGTGTTGGTGGTAAAAATCTTTAAATAACGGTTAATTGTTCTGCGGTTTGCTAAATTAGAAGAACCTAGCATCAACAATAGTTTTCTGATTTCTTGCTGAAATACCACAATAAGCGCAAAAACACCGACACTCATAAAACCACCCAAAATATTGCTTAGCAGCTCCATGTTTAATGCATCAGTGACTTTCCAAATTAAATACAGAATAACGATGCCTACAAAAATATTAATGGCTGCCGTGCCACGAACAAGGCGATAAGCATAGTAGAGTAGTAGGGCTACCAAAACAATATCCAGTATATCGAGGAGATTAAAATCTAAAAAGTCAAACATCGTATAAAATTACGGATTTATTGGATAAGCCGCGTCGAGTGCGTCTACAAGCCGAATAACTTCTTTTGCTTCCTTCACGTCATGAACACGTAAAATATGTGCGCCTTGTTGTAGCGCAACAGTATTCAGTGCTGTAGTTCCATTCAGGGCATCTGCAACATCAATTTCTAGGGTTTTATAGATCATGGATTTGCGCGAAACACCTACCAGTAGTGGTACGCCTTCTACGTGTATGGTGTTAAGGTGTTTTAACAAAGTAAAATTGTGTTCTAAGGTTTTTCCAAAACCAAAGCCAGGATCTATGATAACATCGTTGATGCCTGCGGCATGTGCTTCGGCAATTTTTTCTGAAAAAAAGTAGCGTATTGATGTTAGCACATCGCTGTACACTGGATTTTTTTGCATGGTTTGCGGCACTCCTTGCATGTGCATGGCAATGTAGGGCACACCCAATTCACCTACTGTTTGCATCATTTTCGCATCCATGTTTCCCGCAGAAATATCGTTTACAAGTTGTGCACCTGCCGCAACGGCTTTTTGTGCCACTGCGCTGCGATATGTGTCAATAGAAACGATAGCTTCAGGGAATGTCGCTGAAATCTTTTCGATCACGGGAATCACGCGAGATAATTCTTCATCGAGAGAAATTTCTGTAGCACCTGGTTTTGAACTTGCACCACCAACATCGATAAAAGTTGCACCCTCTGAAAGCATTTTCTCCGTTTGCGCCAATGCAGCGTCTAAGTTGTTAAACATTCCGCCATCAAAAAAAGAGTTGGGGGTTACGTTCAAAATCCCCATAATCTTGGGTGTTGTAAGATCGATAAGCTTTCCGTTACACGTGATGTTCATAAATAGCAGCAATTTATTTGGTTATAACCCAAATCATTTTCATTTTTGAGCGAAATTTACACAAAACAACTTAGGTGGCGCAAACCGAAGCACAATATCTGAAAGAAGCAACCAAATGCAAAGCACTTTTTGAGAAAAAAATGTTAGACTACGGTTGTGCTTGGCGCATTTTGCGTCCCACATCCCTTACAGATCAAATTTTCATCAAAGCCCAACGCATTCGAACACTTCAAGAAGTGGAGACCAAAAAAGTTGATGAAGGGGAGGAGTCTGAGTTTATTGGAATTGTAAATTATTGCATCATGGCGCTTATTCAATTGGAGCTTGGTGTTGCGGATCAACCCGACTTGACCAATGAGGAAGTCATGGCACACTATACCAAACACGCCCAAGAAACCAAAACGCTTATGGAGCGTAAAAACCACGATTACGGCGAGGCGTGGCGCGACATGCGCGTAAGTTCTCTTACCGATTTAATCTTACAAAAACTTCTGCGCGTAAAGCAAATTGAAGACAATAACGGAAAAACTCTTGTAAGCGAGGGCTTATCAGCAAACTATCAAGACATGATAAATTATGCCTTATTCGCATTAATTCATCTAAACAATTAATCAAAATAACACACATGAGAAAGCACATTGTAGCCGGAAACTGGAAAATGAATCTAGACGCCACAGAAAGTAAAGAACTTATAGACGCACTAAAATCACAAACGCTTTCTAGTGATGTGCATGTGGCAATTGCAACGCCTTTTGTTCATCTCGCAGCAGCAGTAAGCCAAACCCAGGGGAGTGCTATAAGCGTAGCCGCCCAAAATATGCATCAAGCTACTTCCGGAGCCTATACAGGAGAAACTTCAGCTTCTATGCTAAAGTCGATAGGGGTGAATACCACGTTGTTGGGGCATTCTGAGCGCAGAGCCTATTTTCACGAAACAGACGAAATTTTAGCAGAAAAAGTAAACACAGCACTAGCAAACGAAGTAGAAATTATTTTTTGCTTTGGCGAGGAACTTGAAGAGCGTAAATCAGAGAGTCATTTTGATGTGGTTACAAGTCAACTTCGCAACGGGCTTTTTCATTTAGATGCAGCTCAGTGGAGCCAAATCGTATTGGCATATGAACCCGTTTGGGCAATTGGTACAGGGGAAACCGCAAGCCCCGAACAAGCACAAGAAATGCATGCACATATACGAAGTGTATTGGCAGCACAGTACGGAGACACACTCGCACAAAGTGTTTCTATCCTATATGGCGGTAGTGTGAAACCTAATAATGCAAAAGAGATTTTTGCTAAGCCCGATGTTGATGGTGGACTTATCGGTGGAGCCTCACTAAAGGCGGACGATTTTGCTACTATCGTCAATGCTTTTTAGCGGTGAGAGCTTATCACGCGTATCACTTTACAATCTCTCCTACTGAAAAGATAGATATCGCTTCGGCGTGGCTGACTACATTTCCGTTTGAGAGTTATGTGCATCACGACAATGGAGTTACTGCTTATCTTCCTGTAGATGAGGAAGATACAATTGTGTTAGCCGACTGTCTTGCTATTCCCTTTGAGGGTATAGATCTTTCTGCTGTTGTGGAGGACATAAAGGGTCAAAATTGGAATGCTGTTTGGGAAGCTCAGTTTAAACCGATTACGGTTAGCAACTGGACCATTCGGGCTTCGTTTCATCCACCTGCAAAAACTGCCCATGAGCTTATCATTGATCCCCAAATGTCTTTTGGAACAGGACACCATGCCACCACCCAATTGATGCTCTCGCAATTGGTTGAGCTGCCCTGCAAAGATGCTACTGTACTTGATGTAGGTACCGGAACGGGTGTGCTGGCAATTTTGGCTAAAAAATTGGGTGCAGGTGTTGTTTCAGGTATTGATATTGAGGATTGGTGTGTAGAAAATGCCAAAGAAAATGCCTTTAAAAATGGCGTGTCGGATATTTCGTTTAGTATGGATAATCTTACTTCGTTTGACACCAAATTTGATATTCTGATTGCCAATATCAACCGAAATGTGTTGCGTGAACACTTACCTGAATATGCAAAAATGTTAGCCAAAAATGGAGTATTGCTGCTTTCTGGCTTTCACCAAACCGATGTTGCGATGCTAACCGATTTGGCAAATACGCATGGCCTTTTCCTCGAAAGTAAAACAGAAAAGCAAGGCTGGATTTGTCTAAAATTTATACTTTAGTATTAATGATACGATTAGGTCAAACAAAAAAACAAGAGCAGCCGGAGCACGACGTAGCGGTGGAGCCAACGGGTATGCACGAAATCATATTATACAATGATGACGTAAATACTTTTGACCATGTAATAGAAACCCTCATCGAGGTTTGTGAGCATACAGCAGAGCAAGCAGAACAATGTGCGCTGATTGTTCATTATAAAGGGAAATGTTCGGTAAAACGTGGCTCCTATGACGAGTTAGAACCCAAATGCATCCGTCTTCTTGCAGCAGGATTAAGTGCTGAGATCGTGTAGGTTATTCATGTGTGCACAATTGTGTAAATTAGCTTAAAAATTGATTATGCGTTTAATTTGTTTATTCCTTTTGACAGTGACAATAAGTTGCGCTCAAACTACTGCTATGAAAAACTCTATACATGCCTTTACCGTTGAAGATATTAATGGAAACTTATTTGAACTTTCATCGTTGAAAGGCAAAAAAGTAATGATTGTCAATACGGCTTCAAAATGCGGTCTTACACCCCAATACGAAAAATTAGAAGCCCTATTCCAAGAATTCAAAGACCAAAATTTTGTTATCATCGGTTTTCCCGCCAATAACTTTATGTGGCAAGAGCCTGGTTCTAACGAAGAAATTAAGGCGTTTTGTCAAAAAAACTATGGGGTGTCTTTTCCCATGATGGCAAAAATTAGCGTAAAAGGAAAAAACAAACATGCGTTGTATGCTTTTTTGACACAAAAAGATAAAAATGGCGTTCAGGATAGCTCAGTAAGTTGGAATTTTCAAAAATATCTGATTGACGAGAACGGCGTTTTGGTAGATGTTATTTCGCCTCGTACACAACCTGACGACATTAAAATTTTAACTTGGATAAAAGGGTAAATGAAAGTTGATATTTTAGCTATTGGTGCACATCCCGACGACGTAGAATTGTCTTGCGCCGGAACATTGTCTAAGGAAATTTATAAGGGTAAAACCGTTGCCATTCTAGACCTTACACGAGGAGAATTAGGTACCCGTGGTAGTGCTGCATTGCGCGACAAAGAGGCTCAAAAGGCAGCAGCTATTTTGGGTGTAGCTTCTCGACACAACCTTGGCTTTGCCGATGGTTTTTTTCAAAACAATCATGAGCATCAGATGCAGTTGGTGGCTTACATTCGCCACATGCAACCCCAAATAATATTATGTAATGCTGCTCAAGATCGTCATCCCGATCATGGTAGAGCTGCTCAATTGGTTGTAGAAAGTTGTTTTTTGAGCGGATTGCAAAAAGTGGAGACATCCTTTGAGGGTAAAAAACAAGTTGCTTGGCGACCTAAACACATATACCATTACATACAATGGAATAGCGTTACCCCAGATGTTGTGGTAGATATTAGTGGTTATATGGATGTAAAACTAAAAGCTGTAATGGCGTACGATTCACAGTTTTACAAGCCCAACAGTAATGAACCCGAAACTCCCATAAGCACACAAAACTTTTTGGATAGTATAAAGTACCGTGCTGCCGATTTAGGACGCCTGATTGGAGTTGATTTTGCCGAAGGTTTTACTTCGAGTCGTTTGTTGGCAGTAGATGCCTTAAGCGATTTGATATAATTCCTTTTTGGATTATATAAAAACATAGTACATTTGCATTCCATAAAATGGTGGTTGTAGCTCAGTTGGTTAGAGCGCTAGATTGTGGTTCTAGAGGTCGCCGGTTCGAGACCGGTCTTCCACCCAACAAAACCCTTCGAGAAATCGAGGGGTTTTCTTTTTTTCAACTGCTAATTCCAGGTTTCTTTATCAACTATATAACTGTTCATAAAGAATAATTGCACATAATATCATATAAGCAATGGCAGGTAAAATATCAGAGATGTTATCTTTAATTTGGATTCTCACAAGAATTGCAACAATCATCATGGTAATGATAAAAAAGGTGCTTATAATTATGGCTATGTCAAACTCAAATCCAACAAGTAGTCCAAGACCACCAATACACTGACACAAACCTATTGTCTTGCGCTTGTCTGCTAGTCCCCATCGTTTAAATTCACGAATCATCCTTTTTGAAATAAAGGAATTGATTCCATACACAACAAAGGATATTCCAGTAAAAGCGGTAATAAAAGTTATTGGCTCCATTAACTAGATCAAACCATAGTTAAAAGCAGCAATAAATAATGACATCAATAGAAATACCAAAGAAGGAAGACGTTGAATAAAAGGATTTTTAACCCTCAGGTGGGTTAACTGTGCACCTAACATAAAAAATGCCATTCCAAGTGCAGCATAAAGTGTTATTTCGTTGTAGCACAGCCCCAAAATTAGGAGTGCTGAAATGGACATTTTAGCTGCCCCAACAAAATTTCTAAATACATCTGAATAGCCAAACTGTTTAAATTCAGCGATTACGTTGTGAAATCTAAAAACCCACACAAAATATACCGAAACCGCTACTGTAATCTGAAATAATAAAGAAATGTTTTCCATTTTAGTTTTTTTTAAAGTTACAAAATATTACAGATTCTAAAACATTAGATTTTGATTAACCCCTAAGCTTATCTTCCTTTTTTAGTTCTGCTACTTCTTAACCTCTTAAGTACCTCAGGGATACATTTAAACTTGACTGCCCAATAGCTCTATGTAGCCTGTGTAATGAACCTGTTCTTTTGAATAAGCATATTTTTATTTTTGAAGTTAAATTTTAAATAATTATTATATTTTAATTGATATTTTAAAGAATAATTCAAAAAAATCGTTAAATCATTAGTATAAATATGTAATTTTGCATTTGAATTTAACCTATAAATTATAATTATGAAATATAAATTGATAGTAGCTGCTTTTGCAGTTTTTGTTTTTTCTAGCATAAAAGCTCAGGAGAATGTAATTAAAGTAAACCCACTTGGTCTAATTTTCGGATCTACAGAACTTGCTTATGAGAGAGTTTTGAGTGAAGGTACTGCCTTAGAATTAGCCGTTGCTTTTACAAGTGTAGAAGCAAATTTCTCAGGCACAGATAAATCTAAAGTGTCTGGTTTTGGTGCTGAAGGAAAATATAAATTTTATTTTTCGTCTTCCAGTAATGCGCCAAGAGGATGGTATGGAGCACCAGTAGTGAGTTTTTCAAGTGCTTCGGGTAAATCTGGAAGTAGTGAAGGTAAAGTTTCTTTGTTTGGTGCTGGTGCATTAGCTGGTTATCAATGGGTTTTTGGTGGAAGCGATACTGGATTTGCTTTAGATTTAAACTTTGGGGCGCAATACATTAATACTAAAACGAGCGGAGATATTACCGGAATAACACTAAATGGTGTTGTACCTAGAATAGGACTTTCCTTAGGTTACGCTTTTTAATAAAGCTAAATTCACCTATTACAATAAAAAAAAGCCGCCAATTTGGCGGCTTTTTGTTTTTCTGAAAATAGATTTATTCTTTCAATCGAAGTCGGTCATTGCGATTTGCAATTTCCCATGCGGTATGAAAAATAAGCCGGGTGCGCTTTTCTAATAAATCAAATTCGATTTTTTCAACGGTGTCGGAAGGGGCATGATAGTCTGCGTGCGTTCCGTTAAAATAGAATATTACGGGTATCTCGTTTTTAGCAAAATTATAATGGTCAGAGCGATAGTAATAGCGGTTTTCTCGATATCGTCCACGCTCAAAAACCTCTGTGGTAGGATCGTTGTAGCGATAGTCCAATTCTAGGTTTATATACTTTTTATTCATGGCTTCAGAGACATCATGCAAGTCTTGCGATAAAATATCAGAACCAATTAAATAAAGATAATTGGGATTGTCTTTGTGTATTTCATCTATACGACCAATCATATCAATGTTTAGGTCTACCACCGTATTTTCGAGTGGATAAACAGGATTGTCGGTATAGTATTTTGAGCCTAGTAATCCTTTTTCTTCTCCAGTAACGTGTAAAAATAAAACAGAACGTTTGGGTCTATGTCCTTGTTTGACAGCAAGTTGAAAGGCTTCTGCAATTTCTAAAATCGCTACAGTTCCAGAACCATCATCGTCAGCACCGTTATTTATTTGTCCATCGTCTTCAACGCCTATATGATCTAAGTGTGCGGTAATTACCAAAACCTCATTTGGTTTTTCGCTTCCTTCGATATACGCCAAGACATTGTTACAGTCAATGCTTCGATTTTCACGATAGGCTTTAAGGGTCATGGGCATAAAGTAATCTCCGTTTGGCATACCGCCCTTAATTCCCAACGCTTCGTACTGATCTTTCAGGTAATTTATGGCTATTGTTTCCCCTTCTGTTCCTGTTTCTCTCCCCATAAATTCGTCTGAGGCATAAGTGTATAAATGCTCTTTTAGCTCTGCAGAAGTAATGGTGTTGGCAAAGGTTTCAGGGGTAAACTCTGCGCTTTTTTGACTTGAGGCACAAGAGAGTAATAAGGTGCCAAAAAGTAAAATAGTATGTTTCATGACAAAAATATTTATCATGCAATATAGTAGAAATTACAGATTCTTAGGTGCATCCAATAAAATTGTTACCCCTAATGCGTTAGTTTTTGTGCTATAAAGTCCCACAAACGTATGCGGTGTTCTAGTGCTTGCTTAGCAGATTCAGTAACGGTATCCCATATTTTAGCATCCATACCACAAAGTTCATCCATCATTTGCAACGCCATAGGGCCATGCTCGTCGCCGTCTAGTGCGATGTGTCGCTCTAGGTAATAAAGTAGGGTATCTACACTCCCTTTTTGTTGGTTGGCCAATCCGCGAACAATTGCAATAAACAAATCTGGAATTAGGTCTTCTCTACCATATGTAAATACACCGGCAACCACATGTGCAGGTGCTTCTGTGGCAGTAGTTAGTGAAAAACGCACAAACGTTTTGATTTCTTCGGGCACATCGGCATGCTCAATGGCATCTTGCCATGAGGTTCCGTTTTGCAAGGCAGTCACCAAATCTGTTATGGGTCTTGTGTCAGCCCCTATTTCTTCCATGGCGGAGAGGTACATCTCATAATGACTTGTTGGATTTCCTTGCGCATCTATATCGCTTTCTTCGCCCCAGACAATTTCGTTAATCAATCGTCGGGTAGAGGCACTGCCCACAGGCACCCACGGAAGATCGGTACAAGTTAATTTTTTCTGTAATGCCTTTACAAGCGACATAAAATCCCACACCGCAAACGCGTGATAGGTCATAAAAGTTTGTATAGACTCAATGGAATTGAGTTGGGTGTAGAGCCCATGGGAAAGCAAAGCTTCTCTGTACGGCGCTAGCGTTTTAGTTAAATAATCAGTAGTAATCATATGCAATTTTTCATTTGTAAAATTACCTAAAACCCTAATAATTAACCTCAAATGATTTGTTATTTTTGAACCATGCCACGTATTTTTCTTACCGAATGCCCGCGCGATGCCATGCAAGGCATCAAAACCTTTATCCCTACAGAGAAGAAAGTCAAATATCTTCAGTCTTTACTCCGTGTCGGATTTGATGTGTTGGATTTTGGCAGCTTTGTGTCGCACAAGGCAGTACCTCAGATGCGCGACACCCACGAGGTAATTCAACAATTAGATTTGCAGAACACCAAAACAAAACTATTGGCAATTGTTGCCAACAGGCGTGGCGCAGCAGATGCACTTTCCTATCCGCAAATCGACTATTTGGGATATCCATTTTCGATATCTGAAAACTTTCAAATGCGTAATGCCAACAAAACCATCCACGATTCTTTGGGTGTGTTAGCGGATATTGTTTCAGAAGTTAATCGTTTGGGTAAAGAGCTGGTGGTGTATTTATCAATGGGGTTTGGGAATCCATACGGCGATCCTTGGAGCCCAGCACTTGTAGCCGAGTGGGTAGAAAAACTAACACAAATGGGTGTTGGTCGTATTTTACTTTCCGATACGGTAGGTGTGGCACAACCCAAAACCATTACCACACTTTTTGAGTATCTGCTGAAAACACATCCCAATGTTTTTTTTGGGGCACACCTGCACGCTACTCCTGACCAAGCTGTTGCTAAAATTCAAGCCGCTTATGCTGGTGGTTGTCGGGCTTTTGATAGTGCCATTCGGGGTTTGGGAGGTTGCCCTATGGCAAAAGATGAACTTACAGGAAACGTGCCTACTGAAAAACTTATTTCTTTTTTATCGAGGCAAAAAGCCGATTTTGGATTAAATACCCTTCATTTTGAATCGGCATATAACGCTTCCTTACAGTGGTGTTAATTTCTTATTTAAAATAATTCCAAATAAATTTTGCTAAGACATTTTCTCATTATACTTTTGCCTTAATTAAAATCAATCTAAATAAAGATAATGAGATTCTTCCCCCTGCTTATTTTGCTTTTGAGTCTTCAGGCATTTGCCCAAAATCAGAGCTTTCAGAATAGCGCCATGCGGCAACTTTATAATCTTGCCAACACCGAAAATAGGCTTACTTTGGGAGGGTATGGTGAAATTAACTTTAATGGTTTTAGTGGCAAAGCAAATGAAATTGATGTGCAGCGTTTGGTGTTGTTGTTTGCCTATAAATTTGATGACAGGGTACAATTTGTAACTGAGATTGAGTACGAACACGTAAAAGAAGTATATGTAGAGCAGGCATTCGTAAATTATAACATCAACAACAACCTTAATGCGCGTGCAGGACTGATGTTGGTGCCTATGGGAATCATCAACGAATACCACGAAGCCACCACATTTAACGGTGTAGAGCGCCCTAGCCTAGACGGAAAAATTATTCCTTCCACTTGGCGTGAGATAGGTATTGGTTTGGCAGGAAAATCTAATGAATTGTCGTTTCGTTATCAAATATATGCCATGAATGGTTTTGTTTCCTTTAATGAAGCATATGTGTTGGAAGGTTTAAATGGCCTCAGAAGCGGTCGTCAAAAAGGGGCAGAATCTGTAAATTCTGACATCAACCTCTCTGCAAAAATTGAATATTACGGACTCCCAAATATTCGTTTTGGGTTGGCTGTTTATTCAGGGAAAACACAAACTACAGATTTAGAAAATCCTGCAACGCAAGTTGGACTTACCATGCTTGGTGCAGATTACCGCTACACCAAAGGACGATTTAGTTCACGCGGGCAGTGGGCGCAAACAACACTTAGAGACGTTGCGGCGTACAATGCCGCTGGAAATACTGATTTGGGTTCAAAAATGGGCGGTTACTATTTGGAAGCTGCCTACAATGTATTGCCACTAACCAATCGTCAACGCATAGATATGTTTGTGCGCTTCGAAGATTTTGACACCCACAAAGAAACAGCGGGGGGCGTTGCGTCAAATCCAGCATTTCATCGCAAAGAAACCACGCTTGGATTTTCATATCATTTGTCACCAGGTACAGTATTTAAAGCAGATTATCAACATAAGAATACCGCAGCCAATGAAAATCCCATTAAGCAGTTTAACGTTGGCGTAGGGTTCTTTTTCTAAACAACAATGATGAACATATTTTCTTTTTCAACTTTTCAACTTTTAATAATGGCTGCATTTGCGCCTGTTCTCATGTTGGGGGTAAGTAAGAAAGCAGAAAAGGAAATCAATAAAACTTTTGAGGTCTCGCAAACCAGACTTGCTCCCGTGCTATCCCAAGACGTAACAGGTATTGAGCAGAAACGTATGTTTCGAGTTACGTCTAATGAAAATCTGTTGGGATATGCTTATCTGGGCGAAGCGCCAAGTAAAACAGATACTTTTGAATACTTAGTGGTTTTTGATGTAGATTTTGCAGTTAAAAAGACAAAAGTGTTGGTGTATAAAGAAGATTACGGAGGCGAAATAGGAAGCAAACGTTGGTTAAAGCAGTTTTTGAATAAAACGCCTGATGATAGATTTGCTTACCGCCAAAACATTGCCGCTATTTCTGGGGCAACAATTTCAGTAAAATCGATGACAGAAGCCATGAATACTCTTATGATTTCATTAGCTTCGTGGCGTGAAAATGGAGAACCATACAAATTATAATTTTCGGCTGAGATTACTCCCTCGATATGCACGAATAGCTTGTCTGTTTTTTGTGCTAACTCTTTCTGTGGGATATTTTACGGGTCTGGCTTTTGTGTTTCAAACCAAAAGCAATACCCCTGTTGGTATTGAAGAAAACTACAATGGTAATGAAGATGATCTTGAAGTAATGGAGATGAAATTCAAAAAAAGTCCGCGTGAAATGCTGACCATTATCCATACGCATGTGTTGAGTATTTCGTTGATTTTTTTCACTTCGGGATTGTTGCTTTTCTTTTCTGACGTGCCAAAAAAAATAAAATCTTTTCTACTTATTGAGCCTTTTATTTCGGTGTTGGTAACCTTTGGAGGGATTTATTTGCTCTGGTGTGGGTTGTGGTTTATGGCATATGCAGTGATCGTTTCGGGAGTACTCATGACATTTTCTTTTGTGGCTTCATTGGGGTATATCTTTAGAGAGCTATTTTCAACCTCTGTTCGGCACTAGTATTTTTTGTATATTTGCATGCAACAATTTTTAATTCGTTGCCATGCAGCCGCTCCCTTCCAAAATAATTAGTTTAGGCCTCACATATGATGATGTACTTCTAGTACCTGCATATTCTGAAGTCCTCCCAAGAGATGTTAGCACCTCTTCAAAGTTTTCTAGAAACATTACCCTTAATGTTCCTGTTATTTCTGCAGCAATGGATACTGTTACTGAGAGCCAAATGGCAATTGCTATGGCTAGCGAAGGCGGATTAGGAGTATTGCATAAAAACATGACCATTGAGGCTCAGGCAGATAAGGTCAGAAAAGTAAAACGATCAGAGTCGGGTATGATCATAGACCCTGTTACGTTGCCAACCACAGCACTGGTTTCCGATGCCAAAAAAATCATGCAAGAATATAAAATAGGGGGTATTCCCATTGTTGGTGATTCAGGCATGTTGGTTGGAATAGTAACAAATCGAGATTTACGATTCGAGAAAAACAATGAACGTCCCATTATGGAGGTTATGACCTCAGAGTCTTTGGTGACTGCCAAAGAAGGGATTTCTATGAATGATGCCGAAGCAATCTTGCAATCACACAAAATAGAAAAACTACCCGTCGTGGATGCAAACAATAAACTTGTTGGGTTGATAACCTTTCGGGATATCACCCGAGTAACCGTTACACCAAAAGCCAATAAAGATACTTATGGCAGGCTAAAAGTTGCTGCTGCAGTTGGTGTAACGCCAGATGTGCTAGATCGTGTAGCTGCTTTGGCAAAAGCAGGTGTTGACGCTGTAGTTATTGACACCGCACACGGGCATACCAAAGGTGTGGTTGAAGTGCTTAAGAAAATCAAAAAAGCATACCCAGAAATTGATGTGGTAGTAGGTAACATTGCTACCGCCGAGGCAGCAAAATATTTAGTAAAAGCTGGAGCAGATGGGATTAAAGTTGGTATTGGACCTGGTTCTATTTGTACCACTCGAATCATTGCAGGGGTAGGGTATCCCCAGCTTTCGGCAGTGTTAGAAGTAGCTTCTGTTCTTGCTAATACTGATGTTCCTCTTATTGCCGATGGTGGTGTACGCTACACAGGCGATATTGTTAAAGCCATTGCTGCTGGTGCAGATTGTGTAATGCTAGGTTCACTGCTTGCAGGAACCAAAGAATCTCCCGGAGAAACAGTTATTTATGAAGGGAGAAAGTTTAAAACTTATCGCGGCATGGGCTCTGTTGAAGCCATGAAAAAAGGAAGTAAGGATCGTTATTTTCAAGATGTTGAAGACGATATTAAGAAACTTGTCCCCGAAGGAATTGTGGGACGCGTTCCTTATAAAGGGGAGCTTAATGAAAGTATTCATCAATTTATTGGAGGTTTACGTGCGGGCATGGGCTATTGTGGCGCAAAGGATATCGAAACCCTACAACAAACGGCACGATTTGTGCAAATCACAGCTTCAGGGATAAAGGAAAGTCATCCACACAATGTACAAATCACAAAAGAAGCTCCAAATTATTCACGCTAATGATGCGTATTTTTCTTCTTAGTTTTATTACGCTACTCACCACGTGTAGGCTTGATGATACCATTTCGGATAAGCCTGTTGCCAGAGTTAAAGACCAGTATCTGTATGCTTCTGATCTTTCTCAATTGTTGAGCGACAACATCGCCTCAGCAGACAGCGCAACAATTGTACAGAATTACATCAATACATGGGCAAAAGAGCAGTTGCTTCTAGACAAAGCAGTTTTTAACCTAAACAGCGCAAAGCAAGAGGAGTTGGAAGTGTTAATAAAACGATATCGAAATGATTTGTTTATTAAAACCTATCAAGAAGAATGGCTTAAAGCACGCGTCGACACGATAATTACCAACAGTGAAATAGAAGCATATTATCAATCCAATAAGCAAAATTTTAAATTGCATCAAGACCTTATGCGAGGGCGGTATATTGCATTGCCATTAGCTAACTTTAATAAGGAAAGTGTGCGCAATGCACTAAGAAGATATAATGTTGAAGACCGTGCATTTCTGGATTCAATTTCATTACAGTTTAACAGTAAATTACTAAACGATACAATTTGGTTTAGACCACAGACTTTTTTTAGTCGTATCCATGCCACATCTGCTCAAACCTATGAGCGCTATGTAAAAAGTAACCGTTTTTTTGAATTAGAAGATTCTTTAAGCCTATATTTGGTGTTTGTAGAGGAGGTTAGACGCAGAAATGAAATTGCCCCAAAGGCACATGTTCAAGCGACCTTGAAACAGATTTTGTTAAATAAACGCAAGTTAGATATGATGCGTCAGTTTGATCGTGATGTTCTACAAGAAGCCATAAAAGAAAACGTATTTAAAGTTTATGAATAAAATTGTTTTTGCATTTGCTCTGTTGGTTTGCTCTTTTGCTTTTGCGCAGCCTCAAAATCCTACTTCAACCCGATTAAAAATAGATGGTGTTTCTGCAGTTGTTGGAGATTATGTTATTTTAGATTCTGACATCGATAAGGCATACATAGACCTAGAATCACAAGGGGTTTCTACGACCGATATTACCAGATGTAATTTGCTGGGAAAACTCATGGAGGATAAGCTCTATGCGCATCATGCCGAACAAGACAGCATTGAAGTAAGTAATGACGATATCAATAACTACGTAGATCAGACCATTGATTATTTTGTTCAGCAGTTAGGCGGAATGGACAAGGTCTTGAAATTTTACAAAAAGAAAGATGAGCAAAGTTTTCGGGCTGAGCTTTTTGAGGTAAATCGCATACAACAACTTTCACAACGTATGCAGTCAAAAATAGTGGAAGATGTAGAAGTGACTCCAGATGAGGTAAAGGCGTTCTTTAATGGGATTCCCAAAGAAGACTTGCCCATTTTTGGATCTGAACTGGAGGTTGCCCAAATTGTTGTTGAACCCAAAGTATCGCCCGAGGAAGAAAAACGCATTGTTGAGCAATTGGAAACCATGCGAAATGATGTATTGGAAAATGGTTCTTCGTTTGCTTCAAAAGCCATTTTATACTCTCAAGATCCGGGTTCGCGATCTAGAGGCGGACGTTATACACTTGACAGGAAGCGTCCTCAAATGGTAAAAGAGTTTAGAGAGCAAGCTTATCGCTTGCAAGAAGGTGAAATCTCAGCACCGTTTAAAACCGATTTTGGATGGCACATTGTTACCGTAGATAAAATTCGGGGACGTCAAATAGATGTACGACATATACTTTTAACACCAACCGTTTCTATTGTTGCTTTAGGTGAAGCGCAAAACGAGCTTAAACTTATCAAAAAGCGTATTGAAGACGGTGAAATCTCATTTGCTGATGCTGCACGCGAATTTTCAAATGATCAAATTACACGTGCCAATGGCGGAGTGCTCATAAATCCTTCTACTGGCGATACACGATTTGAGCTCACCAAGCTTGATCCGCAATTATACAATCAAATTCTTAAACTCGAAGACAACGAAATTTCGATACCGATTTTGGAAGAAGACCGCTCTGGCAACAAAAAATATAAAATAGTGATGGTTACCAATCGCTTTAATGAGCATGTGGCAGACTATGCCCAAGACTACGTTAGAATTAAAGATTTGGCACTTAAAGAAAAACAATTGAAAGCCATTGAAAAATGGATGACTGAAAAAATTGCAGACACTTATGTGAGTGTTAATCAAGACAGCCAATCCTGTGACTTTGCCAATAATTGGCTAAAGAAGTAAATCTTCATTTTTGCCGTTAGGCAGTTCATCTTCAAATACGTAATTTTGTAAAAAAAATTACATGAACGTAGCACAAAAGTTGCTTACAATTCTTTTTTCCACCCGTCTTACATCTGTGCTTTTTATCTTATTTTCAGTTACTATGGGTGTTGGTACTTTTGTGGAAAGTGCCCACGACACCACTACGGCACGTCTGTGGATCTATAATGCCTGGTGGTTTGAGGCCATGATGCTTGTTTTTGTGGCCAACTTCTTAGGCAATATCAAAAGATATCGTTTGTTGCGTTGGGAAAAATGGCCTTTACTGTTACTGCACCTCTCGTGGATTTTGATCATTGTTGGTGCTGGTATTACGCGCTACATTGGTAGTGAGGGTGTAATGCCTATTCGTGAAGGGGAAAACACAAATATTTTTCTGTCCGAAAAAACCTATTTATCTGTTTTTGTTGATGGTGAGATTAATGGCGAGCCTCGACGAAAACTACTTGAAAATGACATGCTTTTTTCTGAAGCGGCGAACAACAGCTTTTCTTGGCATAACGATTTTAACAACATTCCCATTACCGTTGATTATGTAGGGTTTATAAAGGGTGCTGAAGAAGGGTTGGTAGAAGACCCTAATGGAGATTATTACCTCAAAATTGTGGAGGCGGGCGATGGTAACCGCCACGATCATTACCTCAAAATGGGTGAAATAACAAGTATTCATAACATCCTTTTTGCATTTAATGCCTACACGAAAGGCGCAATTAACATCACATTCGAAAATGATGCTTATACCATTCAGTCTCCTTTCGAGGGAACATATTTGCGTATGGCCGATCAGCAGCAAGGTGCGTTAATGGAAAATGCTTCTCAACCAATGCTTTTGCGGACATTGTACAGCACGGCTGGAATGCAATTTGTATTCCCAGATCCTGCGGTGAAAGGTTCTTATCAGATTATTCGTGCCAAAGATTCCGAAAACGCAATACAAGACGCACTAACGCTATTGCTTAGCGCCAATAATGAGCAAAAAGAAGTTACGGTTTTGGGCGCAAAAGGGGTGATAAATCCGCCTGTAAACGTTATGGTAGGTGGGCTAGAATTCTGGGTAAAATATGGTTCTAAAGAAGTTACCTTGCCATTTTCTATTCGGCTAAATGATTTTATTGCTGAAAAATACCCTGGAACCGAAAAAAGCTACAGCAGTTTTATGAGCAAAGTTACGGTGCTGGATGACCCAACGTTTGATCACGATATTTATATGAATCACATTCTAAATCATAAAGGTTATCGTTTTTTTCAAGCTTCTTTTGACCCTGATGAGCGGGGTACAGTACTTTCTGTAAATAACGATGCACTAGGTACGGCGGTTACCTACGCGGGGTACTTCTTGCTTTATATTGGCCTGATGGGCTTGCTGTTTTTTGGTAAAACACGTTTTAAGAAACTCGCAAAAATGCTCGAGGACATACGCCTCAAAAAAGCGACGATGTGTCTAATTTTCGTTTTGGGTAGTGCCTTATCGTTTGGACAACATCAGCACAACAAATCCATATTTAGCGCAGACTCTTTGTTGCAAGCTGAAGCAATCGATAAAGTACAAGCTGCTAAGTTTGGCACATTAATTATTCAAGATACAGGTGGTCGTATGAAACCTGCCAACACTTTTTCGTCCGAATTGGTGCGGAAAGTGAGCAAATCAGACAAATATAAATCGTTAAATGCGGATCAAGTTTTGCTTTCAATGATGCAAAATCCGATACTGTGGTATCAAGTTCCGTTTGTGTATTTAAAGCGGGGAAATGACAGTTTACGTACACTTATTGGTGTAGACAAAAAAGCAAAGTACGCTGCGTTTGCTAACTTTTTTGACACGCAAGGGAACTACAAATTGGCCCCACTTTTGGAGCAGGCTTATAAGTCTGCTACTCCAAACCAATTTCAAAAAGATTTTATAGAAACCGATCGAAAGGTAAATCTCTTATTTTCAGCATTGGAAGGGAAAGTATTACGCATTTTTCCTATTCCTAATGATGAAGGCAATCGCTGGATTTCCCTTCCTGAGGTACGCGAAATCGAGCTACAAGGAGTGGACTCATTGTATGTGAATAACGTAATCCCGCTTTATTTTAGTTCTTTGCGCCAAGGCAAAGCTACTCAGGACTATACCCAAGCCGATCAATTGTTAGAAAGCCTTAAAGGCTATCAGCAAAAATATGGCGCTGCCATTATTCCTGCTGAAAAACAGATTAAGGCAGAGGTTTTGTATAATAAATATGACATTTTTAAGCGCCTATTTAGCTGGTATATGTATGCCGGAACGCTAATGTTTTTTGTGCTAATCGCGCAAATGCTTTACGATGTTCGCTTGCTTCGTGGGGTGATTTATTTTTTTGTGGGCATCATCTCATTGCTTTTTGTGTTACACACGGCAGGACTTGCAGCACGGTGGTATATTTCTGGACATGCTCCATGGAGTGATGCATACGAATCTATGATTTATGTGGCATGGGCAACCATGGGTATGGGACTTGCTTTTGGTCGAAAATCCAACCTTACCATTGCCGCAACGGCTTTTGTTACATCTATGATTTTGATGATAGCCCATTGGAACTGGATGGATCCTGAAATTGCCAATTTGGTTCCAGTCTTGGATAGCTATTGGTTAATGATACACGTGGCAGTCATTGTTGGAAGCTATGGTCCCTTTGCGCTAGGGATAATTTTGGGTATAATTTCATTGTTACTCATGTTGATTACCACAGAAAAATCTGCCAAAAAAATGCGCCTTCACGTTGCTGAACTAACAGTAGTAAGCGAACTTGCACTTACTGTTGGTCTTATTATGTTAACCATTGGAAACTTTTTGGGCGGACAGTGGGCAAACGAAAGTTGGGGACGTTATTGGGGTTGGGATCCCAAAGAAACTTGGGCATTGATCAGTATATTGGTGTATGCATTTGTGCTACACATGCGATTGGTCCCTGGGTTGCGTGGAAAATGGATATACAGTTTGGCTTCTGTGGTGGCGTTTGCCAGCATTATGATGACCTATTTTGGTGTAAACTTTTATCTTACAGGATTGCATTCCTACGCCAGTGGCGACAAGGTTATTACACCAAATTTTGTGTATTATAGCATTGCTTTTGTAGCACTTTTAGCACTTTTATCCTATGGAAAAGCAAAAAAATACTTCTCAAAATAATCTTCGCTGGTGGTTATATTCCGTTGGCGGATTGGTACTCATTGGTGCAGGATTAAGTGTTTTAGGTGAAGCCATTATTGCTAAAAGTAGTGGCAGGGCATGGTTTTTGGTTGGTACAGGTGCGTTAATACTAGTTAATTCAGGAATATGTTTGGTAGCAGGAGCGGTTATCCTTCGATTAAAAAAATAATCCTTTCTCTATTGGTGATAGGAGGTGGTTTTCTTTTTGCTCAAGAGCAAAAGGGAAGCGGTTCGTTTCCAGTGCTAGAAAAAGCTAAACCAAACTATGGATTGATTACTCCAGAGGAAAAAGCAGATGACTTTTCATTTTTAAATAAGCCTGATGCGAACATTAGCCCCATGCTAGACAAGGAAGATTTTATTGATCCTGGAAAAAAGTATTTAAAAAATTTAAAGAAAGAAGGATCTGTTTCCAAGGACACCTATTTAGGCGATGTTTATTTGGGTGATTTAATTACGGTTTCCAATAATGCTCAAATTTTATTGCGAGATTTTGGACAAGAAGACGGCGATCGTGTTCGTGTATTGGTAAATGAACAAGAGGTTATTCCAAACATTATACTTAAGAATAAGTATTTTTCCATTCAACTTCCGCTTCAAGATGGCTTTAACAAAATTGAATTTCAGGCCTTAAATCAAGGAGCATTATATCCCAATACGGCAGAATTACGTATATATGATGATTTGGGGTTGCCGCTCGTCAATCATAGATGGAACTTGTCTACTCGTTCAAAAGCTACTGTTATTATCGTCAAAGAAGGAGATAAGCTTAAAAAGGAGTAGCTTATATACACAGCATTGCGCTTTTATAGCAATCTCATCAGGGTTTTATGCCCTACCAAGTTCCCTTTAAAAAACAACACTAAATTGTAAAACATCAACCAAGCGGATCAAATGTAATACAGAACAATTAAATTAATCGTTTCTATACATCCAACTCGGTTGATGCTCTTCCTTTTTATTTTTCGATTTCGAATTTTTTTCAACTCTTTTATCACAGCAAATCGCTGATAACAAACGTTTCAATTTTATCATATGAAAGCACTGCTAATTTTTAATAAAAACAATAGCGTTTAACTTATCCTTTAGATGAACGATACTTTGCCAGAAGCTACATCATACATAGCTGCAACAACTTGAATTTCTCCGTTCTCTATCATTTCATTTAAAACAGGACTGTCTTTCTTTAGCTTAGCAACAGTGAGATGGGTGTTTTGAATGGCAACTTGATTAACAAAATCAATATTGCTAGAACTTCGATCAACACCTTCTTCTGTTTTAACGCTTTCTAGTGCCGGTTTGATTTTATCCAGCATAGCTGTAAGGTTACCAAGTTCTGCATGATCACACGCACCTTTAACAGCACCACAAGAGGTGTGTCCCATGATAACAATAAGCTTGGCTCCCGCAAGTTTACAAGCAAACTCTAAACTTCCCAAGATATCCTCATTAACAAAGTTACCAGCTATACGCGCATTAAAAACATCACCAATTCCTTGGTCAAAAACTATTTCTGTGGGAATTCTTGAGTCTATACAACTTACTACCGCAGCAAAAGGATATTGCCCTGAAGTGGTTAGCTCAATTTGTTTGTCAAAAGAACGAGATGTTGCAGCATTGTTTAAAAATCGTTGATTTCCATCCTTTAACAGTTGGAGTGCCAACTCAGGTGTTACAGCTGCTTGTGATTCTTTTGTGTGTGTATTATGCTTTAATAAATGTTCCATTTTTCTGATTTAATAAATTATAATGTTTGATAAATTTCTTTCTTAGGTGTGTTTTTAAAAAAATCTAGATAATTGGGTATGTTTTCAGCCACACCACGTTCAGAAACGAGTTTTATGGTAATGTTTCTAAGTGTTGCTTTGTGCGAAAAATCATCAAGAATTTCAATGATATCATTATCTAGATAATGCGTTTTTCTAACGTCAAGTTCCAAAAATGAATTTTCAGGCAAGTTGTCTAATTCCTTAAGAATTGCTCCTTTGTGGAAAAACGTTACTTGTTCAGCCAATGTCATTTTGATTTTGCCGTCATTTATATCTTCACCTTCAATATGAAGAAAGTGAGAATTCTGATAGCTTTTTATGAGTACTACGGCAATTCCGACCATTAATCCTAAGCCAAGACCAATAAGCAAGTCAATAAATATAATCCCCAGTATTGTTGTGATAAAAGGAACAAATTGTTTCCATCCTAGATTATACATCGTTTTGAATAGGGCTGGTTTAGCCAGCTTATAGCCAACTATAAATAGTATGGCAGCCAAAACCGAAAGCGGAATCATATTTAATAACCGAGGTATAAGAACGACAGAAGTCAATAGGAGCACCCCGTGAATGATCGCTGACATTTTGGTTTTGTTTTTTGACTGAATATTCGCAGAGCTTCGTACGATTACTTGCGTAATTGGGAGTCCTCCAATTAAACCTGAGATGATATTTCCTATACCTTGAGCAAACAACTCTCTGTTCGTTGGCGTTACTCTTTTTTCAGGATCCAATTTATCTGTTGCCTCAACACATAACAGCGTTTCTAAACTTGCTACAATAGCTATAGTAAAAGCAACTACCCATATTTGCGGATTGCTAATTGCATCGAAATTGGGAAAGCTGAATTGTGATAAAAAAGACGATGTGTCTTGCGGAACTGGTACAGCAACCAATTGATTGGAGTTTAAACCAAAAACGCCACTGTTTTTGTAAATGGCATAAAATATAATTCCAACAACAACGGCAACGAGTGGCCCTTGTATCAATTGGAAAATCTTGGCTTTTTTGGTAAGCACAGCGTCCCATAAAATCAAAATAGCCAGCGCGATTAGCGCAATTACTGTTGGGCCTAGACTAATATAATTAAGGCTGTTTATAATTTGAGAAAAAGTATTTTCACCATCAACTTGTATGAACGAAAAGTCTCCTTCTACACTAGAATCGTAACCAAAAAAGTGTGGTATTTGCTTCAGAATAATAATGATACCTATCCCTGTTAGCATCCCTTTAATTACGGATGAAGGGAAATAATATCCAATAATACCAGCTTTAAAAACGCCCAAAAGGACTTGAATGATACCTCCAAGCACAACAGCAAGAAGGAAGTTTTGAAATCCGCCCAAACTTGTAATGGCAACCAAAACAATAGCCGCTAGACCTGCTGCTGGTCCGCTTACACCAACTTCAGAGCCACTTATTGAACCGACCACAATACCCCCAATAATTCCAGCAATTAGACCAGAAAACAGTGGCGCACCACTTGCAAGCGCAATTCCTAAACATAAAGGGATTGCAACAAAAAATACTACTATACTTGCAGGGATATCAGATTTTAAGTGAGTAAAATAATTTTTCATTTTTCAAATTTTTTGCTAAAATACAAAAGTAAGTTTTACTTACAAATAAATTAGTTAAATAAATAAAATAAACACATAAACTTAAATAAAGAGGGTAATTTGAATTCCTATTTTTTTTACTTTTACACCAATGTTTGTTATCACTGACATATCAATACCAGAGGGTTTATCTCTTCGAGACCCCTTGCAAAGTGAGTTAGGAAGAAATATACTTACTCATAGTGTCATGCTATTGGATGAAATTGGTTTTGAGTCTTTTACATTCAAAAAATTGGCTCAAAAAATGAACTCAAACGAAACATCTTTATACAGATATTTTGAAAACAAACATTTTTTACTTCTCTATTTAGTTGTATGGTATTGGAATTGGGTTAGCTATCTAATTGAGTATAACACCAAAAATATCACAGATCCTAATCTTAAATTAGATCTTATTATAGACAATTTTGTGGACGCAACTAAAGAAAACCCTTCTGTTGAGTTTATAAACGAAAGAATCTTGCATAGAGTTATGATTTCTGAATCTGCAAAATCATATCATACCAAAAATATTGATAATGAGAATAAACAGGGTTTTTATGCAAGCTATAAAACACTTATTCAAAAAGTAGCGGATGTAATTCTTGAAATAAATCCTACGTTCCCTTACCCTCATTCATTTGCTAGCAACTTATTCGAAATGGCAAATAATGAAATTTTCTTTGCCGAGCACCTTCCAAGATTAACAGATGTTAATACAAAAAACGAAGATTACAGCCAGGTTAATAAGCTTCTGAAATTTTATAAAACTAAGATGTTGGGTGTTAATTGATTCTCACAAAGCTCCGCTTTGAAAATCACATATAAAACAGGATTACGCTGTGATCCTCACAAAGCTCCGCTTTGAAAATCACATAAAAAAACAGGATTACGCTGTGATCCTCACAAAGCTTCGCTTTGAAAATCAACAAAAGAAATGTCAGTTTTACCCAAATAAAAAAGCAAGCTTTTTATTTGAGCTTGCTTTATTTCAACTTTTTGTTGATTTATTCGTGACCTCGGCAGGATTCAAACCTGCAACCTTCTGAGCCGTAATCAGATGCGCTATTCAGTTGCGCCACGAGGCCTTTTAAGGCTGCAAATATATCTTATTTTACTAACGCAACAAAACTAAAGTGCACGTGTTGTCACATAAGTTCGCCATGCAATGAGCAATAATTGCCCTTTGGTTGCTTTTGCTAAATCTACCCGCCTTTTGGTAAGGCTAGGCAAGAGTAACTTATTGCATCGTGCTAATGTTCTGAAAATAATTTTTTGCATACACAAAGATACAAATCCTCATAGACCGTATATTCGCTTAAAAGTAGTTGTGAACACACTTTATCTTACGGCCGGACTTGTGGTGTTGCTTTTGGGGGGCGAATGGCTGTTGCGCGCTGCTGTGGCTGCCGCTACACGTTGGCGCGTCCCAAAGGTAGTTGTGGGCATGACCATTGTGTCGTTTGCTACTTCTTTGCCCGAACTTATTACGAGCATTCGCGCTGCGTTAGAGGGATATCCCGACTTGTCGCTTAGCAATGTAGTGGGTTCTAATATTGCCAACTTAGGTTTTGTGTTGGGTGTCATTCTTTTGTTTGGTCGCATTCAGGTAGAAAAAAGCTTTTATCGCTTCGATTGGCCATTGGTTTTCGGGGTGTCGCTATTGCTTTTGTTTTTGCTTTATGATGGCAAAATAAGTCATTCAGACGGCGTACTGTTGCTGTTGCTTTTGGTAGCGGTTATGGTCTATTTAATAAAATTTCAACCGCCAGTGCTTTTGGTTGAAGAAGCTGCTCCTAAAGAGACCAAAACGTGGTTGTGGATTCTAGCCTTTGCTGGGCTTGGGTCGTTGGGTTTGGCATTTGGTTCACAGTGGCTGGTGCAGGGCGCAGTGGGCTTGGCACGTGCCTATGACGTTAGTGAGCGCATTATTGGCATAACGGTTGTGTCTATAGGCACTAGTTTACCCGAGTTGGTTGCTTCTGGTATGGCAATTCTTAAAAAGGAGCAAGGTATTTCGATTGGAAATCTTATTGGATCTAACTTGTTTAACATCCTTACGGTATTGGGGGTTACGGCAGTAATACACCCATTGCAATTAGTAGACGAACAACTTTTAACCCTAGATATTTGGGTGATGATAGGGTTTGCCTTTTTGCTATTGCCCCTGGTGTTTTTCCCTACACGATTACAGCTTTCTTGGCGCGAAGGGCTTATTTTATTAGCTGCTTATGCAGCGTATATGACCCTTACATTGACCTAAAAAAATTTAATAATTATAGTTATTAAATTTTAGCTCTTTTTTCCACTTTTTTGCTGTTTTCGATGAATTTTAACATTTATTGGGCGGTTTTCACTAGCTTTTATTTAAAATTATACTATACCTTACAAAGTCACAAGGCTCAGCCTTGCGCCAGCAATGGGGTGAATTTTCACGCCTATTAGGAGTAAAGTTTGTATCTAAAACAAGACTTTTTTATTAAATTCACTTCTCTAAACAAAATCCTTATAGAATTTTAATCGAAGTGACACATATATCAAAAACCACTATTCGACTAAGACCGTGTTTTAATATTAAGCCATAAAAAAACCTGCTTTTCGAGCTTGTCGAGAAACAGGTTTTTTTGTGTGATAAAAATCAGAAAGACTTATACGTCAGCTGATTTTACAGTTTTAATAATGCGCGCCGCAATTTTGTACGGGTCACCGTTTGAAGCAGGACGACGGTCTTCTAGCCAACCTTTCCAGCCTTTTTCTACTGTCATAATTGGAATACGAATAGAAGCTCCACGGTCAGAAACACCATAGCTAAACTCATGTATAGATTGCGTTTCATGGTCTCCCGTTAGGCGTTGGTCGTTATACGCACCATATACCTCAATGTGCTCTTTTACAACAGGACGGAAAGCTTCACAAATCTTATCATACGTTTCTTTAGAACCACATGTTCTAAGTGTTGTGTTAGAAAAGTTTGCGTGCATACCTGAACCATTCCAGTCGGTAGCACCAAGTGGTTTTGGATGATAATCAATAGCCAAATTATAGTCTTCTGCCAAACGCTCTAATAAATAGCGAGCAATCCAAATTTGGTCTCCAGCCTCGGCAGCACCTTTGGCAAAAATTTGGAATTCCCATTGTCCAGGAGCAACCTCTCCGTTGGTACCTTCTACGTTAAGGCCTGCGTCCAAACAAATGTCCAAGTGGCGATCCATAATTTCACGACCAAAAGAGTTTTTTGCACCTACAGAACAGTAAAACTGCCCTTGTGGCGTTTGATCTTTTGGAAATCCTAATGGCAAGTTTGTTTCAGGATCCCAAAGGAAATACTCTTGCTCAAATCCAAACCAGAAATCGTCATCGTCATCTTCAATGGTAGCGCGACCGTTTGAAACATGTGCAGTACCGTCTGCGTTAAGTACTTCAGTCATTACCAAATAGGCATTGCTGCGTACAGGGTCTGGGTAAATAGCAACAGGATTTAACAAACAGTCTGAAGCACCGCCTTCTGCTTGTTGGGTTGAACTCCCGTCAAAAGACCACATTTCAACATCCTCTAGTTTTCCTGAGAAGTCGCTTACAACTTTTGTTTTACTACGTAAATTGGCAGTCGGTTTATAACCGTCCAGCCAAATATATTCAAGTTTTGATTTATTCATGTTATATAATAATGATACACAAAAATAAAATTTTATGGCACCCCTATACATTTATGGGTGTTTTTTTGTGAACAACACTACAATTTTTGTTTAACCCTTATTTTATATGGGGTCTTATTGCAAATTATTGAAAAAATCATCTTTATTATGATAATTTCAAAAAAATAAAATTGCAATTTTCGTCTTTAGATTTAATGTATATTTGTTTACACCAAAACACTTATCAACATGAATAAACTGCGTTTTCAAGCCATTCAGGACGCGGTCAACCGCCACCCGAAATCATTTGAATCTGACCAAAAGAAATCCACCCTTTTTGCGAGTCATGTCTTTACCAAAAAAGTCATGCGTACGTTTTTAACAAAACAGGCGTACAAGGAAGTGGTAGAAGCCATTGAAAAAGGCACAAAAATTAACCGTTCTGTGGCAGACCATGTAGCTGCTTCAATGAAAGATTGGGCCATTTCTATGGGTGCAACGCACTACACGCACTGGTTTCAACCCCTTACAGGAGCTACTGCCGAAAAACACGATGCCTTTTTTGATATGGACATCAACGGAGATGCGTTAGAATATTTTGACGGTTCGCAACTTGTGCAACAAGAACCAGACGCATCGAGTTTTCCTAGTGGAGGCATTCGAAATACTTTTGAGGCGAGAGGCTACACTGCATGGGATCCATCTTCTCCTGCATTTATTTATGGGTCTACGCTGTGTATTCCTACCATTTTTGTTTCCTACACGGGGCAAGCTTTAGACAACAAAACACCATTGCTAAGAGCACTTAACGTCATTGACGATGCAGCTACACAAGTCGCAAAGTTTTTTGATAAAAACGTAACTCACGTACAGGCAACATTGGGATGGGAGCAAGAATATTTTTTGGTGGATAAAGCCTTGGCAGCATCACGCCCCGATATTATGCTTGCAGGTCGTACCCTTGTGGGACACCCACCGCCAAAAGGACAACAGTTAGATGATCATTATTTCGGTTCTATTCCAACACGCGCCATTAATTTTATGCGTGAATTAGAGTATGAATGTATGCTTTTGGGAATTCCTGTAAAAACACGCCACAACGAGGTGGCACCCAACCAGTTTGAATTGGCTCCAATTTTTGAAGAAGCCAACCTTGCAGTAGATCACAATGCCTTGCTTATGGATATCATGGGTAAGATCGCAAGCAAACACCAATTTAAAATACTGTTGCACGAAAAGCCATTTTCGGGAATTAACGGTTCCGGAAAGCACAACAATTGGTCGTTGCAAACCAACACAGGTGTAAATCTGCTTAGTCCTGGTAAAACACCGATGAGCAATTTGCAGTTTTTAACCTTTTTTATCACTACCATAAAAGCCGTACATAATTACGAGTCATTGATTCGTTCTTCTGTGGCAAGCGCTGGAAACGACCACCGTTTGGGCGCAAACGAAGCACCTCCAGCGATTATTTCGGTATTTATTGGGTCGCAACTTTCTTCTGTGCTAGACGATTTGGAAAATGTGTCTAAAGGGAAACTCTCTCCACAAGAAAAAACGGATTTAAAACTCAATGTGGTGGGTAAAATTCCAGATGTGTTACTAGATAATACGGATAGAAACCGCACCTCTCCGTTTGCTTTTACGGGCAACAAATTTGAGTTTAGAGCCGTAGGGTCAAATCAAAACTGTGCCATTCCCATGACAGTTCTTAATACTATTGTGGCGAAGCAACTGAAAGACTTTAAAGCCGAGGTAGATAAACTCATTAAAACAAAAAAACTCAAAAAAGACGACGCGATTTTTAATGTCCTTCGCGAGTATATCAAAACCACAAAAAACATTCTTTTTGATGGAGATGGATACAGCGATTCGTGGCAAAAAGAGGCTGCTAGAAGAGGGCTTTCAAACCTTAAAAAAACACCAGAAGCCTTATCGGTTCGCGTTCAAGAGAGTAGCATCGATTTATTTGATTCTATGGGGGTGATGAATCCTATTGAACAAAAAGCACGTTACGAAATTCAATTAGAGCAATATGTGCAATGTATTGAAATTGAAAGCCTTGTGTTGGAAAATATGGTTAATAATCAAATTTTGCCAACGGCTTTTAAATATCAGAATGTGTTGATTGAAAATGTAAGCGGCCTCAAAGCCATTTATCAAGATGATTTTTCCAAACATGCACCTGTTGCTATGAAAACCATTGAGCAAATGAGTGAATTAATAGATGCGCTGACCTCTGCATGTACTGCATTAAAAAAAGCCAGAGATAAAGCAAACAGCATGAGTAAACTCGATGATAGGTCTCAGATGTATGTCAAAAACATGCTTCCGCAGTTTGATAATATTCGCGAAGCGGCCGATGGTTTAGAACTTATTGTTGATGACGCTACTTGGCCATTAGCTAAGTATCGAGAACTTTTATTTTTACGTTAGTATGCCAAAAAATCCTTCTAATGAACGCTACCAAATGCGTGGTGTTTCTGCCGACAAAGAAGACGTTCACGCAGCCATAAAACACATTGACAAAGGCCTTTTTCCAAAGGCGTTTTGCAAAATTGTTCCTGACTACCTCACTCACGATGAGGACTACTGTCTTGTAATGCATGCCGATGGGGCAGGAACCAAGTCTTCATTGGCTTATATGTATTGGAAGAAAACAGGCGATTTGTCGGTCTGGAAGGGTATTGCGCAAGATGCACTTATTATGAACCTTGATGATTTGCTTTGTGTCGGTGCTGTGGATGAAATCCTCATTTCCTCAACTATTGGGCGCAATAAAAATGTAATTCCAGGTGAGGTGATTAAGGCGATTATTGAAGGAACGCAAACTTTGGTTGACGAACTGAACACCCACGGCTTGAAGCTTACTCTAACAGGTGGTGAAACCGCCGATGTCGGCGATTTGGTACGCACCATTATTGTGGACTCTACCGTTACGGCGCGTCTTAAACGTAAAAATGTTATTGATAACGCCAATATTCAGGCAGGCGATGTTATAGTTGGTCTTGCGTCGTATGGACAAGCATCTTATGAAACAGAATATAATGGTGGCACGGGCAGTAATGGACTTACTTCTGCGCGACACGATGTTTTTCATAAATCGTTGGCAGCTGAATTTCCAGAAAGTTATGACCCGCTGGTTCCTAATGAGTTGGTTTATTCGGGGACTAAACAACTACTTGATGCTGTAGAGGGCGTTCCGCTAGATGCGGGAAAATTGGTGCTATCTCCTACGCGAACGTACGCCCCTGTGATGAAAGCCATACTATCCGATTTGGGAAATCAATCAATTCATGGTGCGGTACATTGTAGTGGTGGAGCACAAACCAAAGTCCTGCATTTTGTAGATAATGTTCATGTTATTAAAGACAATCTTTTTCCTATCCCACCACTTTTTGAAATGATTCAAGCCGAATCCAAAACAGATTGGCGTGAAATGTATAAGGTGTTTAATATGGGACACCGGTTAGAGCTGTATGTTAAACCTGAATTTGCAGATAGGATTATTCAAATTGCAAACACATTCAAAATAGATGCGCAAGTTATTGGCAATGTTGAAACTAGCGAAAAAAAGAAACTTACGATAACAACACCTTATGGAACATTCGAATATGCATAGAGTATTATGTTTAATGGGTTTATGGGTTATGACGGGCCCCATGAGTTTTGCCCAACAAGGTCAAGATTTATTTACTTTACTTAAAGATTCGTCTGAAACAACTCAATTGCTTCCAGAGCGTATGCTCATTACGCAAAGTTTGCTTTGGGGCGAGAATGGACTTCTTAGAAAAACAGGCATAGCACCACTTTCTATGGAGCAGCGTCAAAAAGAATTAAAGCTTCGCCGCGTTATGCTCACATCACACCAAGTACTGGGATATGCAACTTTGGCAGCTATGGTAGCACAAGGTATTATAGGTGGTAAGTTATACAATGGATCGCATGATCTCTACGACCTGCATAAAGACATGGCGACTGTTGTGAATGTAGGATATTTTACTACGGCTGGTCTTTCCCTTTTTGCACCCCCTCCTCTAATCAACAAAAAAGTAAAGGGATTTTCTTCTGCAAAAGCACATAAAATTCTAGCTACCGTCCATTTATCAGCGATGATTGCCACAAATGTGTATAGTGAACGAGATCGTAACATACATAAAGCTGCTGCGTATACCGCCTTTGGAAGTTATGCAATGGCTGTATTGGTTTTTAAATTTTAAGGTTATGAAGTATTTTCTTTTTCTCTTTCTTTTTTGTGCTATCGGGGTTGGTGCGCAGCAACTGCGCGTAAACACCAAAACTTCGTTTATTTCATACGAGGCTTCTCATCCTGCTCATGATTGGTCAGGTGTTTCTGAAAAAGTGCAAGGTGTTGTTGTGTTGGAAAATAATCTTCCAACCAGAATAGCCATTGCAGCTTCTGTTGCTTCGTTCAACTCAAAAAACAGTAATCGTGATGCTCACGCACTTGAGGTGTTGGATGCACTTTCATTTCCTAAAGTCTCTTTTTACACTGAAGATATATCCCTACAAGAAGATTTTTTATCTCTTAAAGGAGAGTTGAGTTTTCACGGTATTTCAGCCCCTTTGTCCACAAATGCAAGCTGGAAAAAAGACAATGACACTTGGTTTATTGAGGGCTCATTTGATGTTAAGCCCTCAGATTTTGACATAAAGCTACCGTCCTTTATGCTTATAAAGATGCGTGACAAAATCCATATCCGCTTTCGATTGGAGTTGCGTACCTTTGCACCATAATTTATGTTACAAGAAAAACTCGAAATAGTTAAACAGCGTTATGATGAGGTAGCAGACCTTATCATACAACCCAATATTATTTCCGATCAAAAGCGTTACGTTTCGCTCAATCGTGAATACAAAGATCTAAGTGCCTTAATGGAAAAGCGCACGGAGTATCTAAATGTATTGAGCAACAAAAGTGAGGCACAAGCATTGGTGTCTGAAGAAAAAGATGCTGAAATGTTGGCGATGGCCAAGGAAGAACTTGAAGAGTCAACCCAAAAGCTTGCCGTACTTGAGGAAGAAATACGTTTTATGCTAATTCCCAAAGACCCTGAGGATGCTAAAAATGTAATGATGGAACTTCGCGCTGGAACAGGGGGCGATGAGGCAAGTATTTTTGCCGGCGACTTGTACCGTATGTATACAAAATACTGCGAAAGTAAAGGCTGGAAGGTTAGTGTAGTCGACATGAGCGAAGGTACTTCGGGCGGATTTAAAGAAGTCATTTTTGAAGTTAGCGGAGACAATGTTTACGGCACACTTAAGTTTGAATCGGGAGTGCACCGAGTACAACGTGTACCCCAAACCGAAACCCAAGGTAGGGTACATACTTCTGCAGCAACAGTTATGGTTCTGCCTGAGGCGGAAGAGTTTGATATTGAGCTAGATATGACCGAAATCAGGATTGAACGCACCACTTCAACTGGACCTGGCGGACAGTCTGTAAACACCACCTATTCGGCAATTAAATTACACCACGAGCCCACGGGAATGATTGTGAGTTGTCAAGATCAAAAATCTTCACATAAAAATTTAGAAAAGGCATTAAAAGTATTGCGTTCTAGGTTGTATGATATGGAACTTGCCAAAAAGCAAGCCGCAGATTCAGAGAAACGAAAAAGCATGGTTTCATCGGGTGATCGTTCAGCAAAAATCAGAACCTATAATTACCCTCAAGGACGTGTAACCGATCATCGCATAGGACTTACGCTTTACGATTTGCAAAACATCATTAATGGCGACATTCAAAAACTTGTTGACGAGATACAATTGCATCAAAATACTGAAAAACTAAAATTTTCTGACGAGTTATTGTGATATGACACACCAAAAACTTTTTGAGCAAATTAAATTGAAAAAGTCCTTTTTGTGTTTGGGGCTAGACCCAGACTTGGATAAAATCCCTTTGCATTTAGTAGCTTCTAGTGAAGACCCACTTTTTGATTTTTGTAAGGCTATTGTTGATCACGTACAGCACTTATGCGTTGCCGTTAAAATCAATACAGCTTTTTTTGAGGCATACGGAGTAGAAGGGTTTGCATCTCTCGAGAAAGTCATTAATTACATCAACGCTCATTACCCCGATCTGTTTACCATTGCCGATGCCAAACGCGGAGATATTGGAAATACCTCATCGCGCTATGCCAAAGCCTTTTTTGAGACTATGCCGTTCGATGCGATTACGATTGTACCCTACATGGGCAAAGACTCGGTAGAGCCTTTTTTAACGTATAAAAACAAACATGCCATTTTGTTGGCGCTAACTTCAAATGCAGGTGCTGCTGATTTTCAACTACAGACTAACGGTGAAGAAGCACTTTACAAGCAAGTATTAACGACTTCTCAAGGTTGGGAGAACGCCTCACAATTGATGTATGTGGTAGGAGCAACCAAAGCGGAACACCTAAGGGACGTTAGAGAATTAGTGCCCAATTCGTTTTTACTTGTTCCTGGAGTTGGTGCTCAGGGGGGGAGCTTAGAAGAGGTGTATGCCAATGGTGCAAACGATCAAGTTGGATTATTGGTCAATTCTTCACGAGGAATTTTATATGCTGGAAACGGCGAAGATTATACAGAAGCCGCTCTTGCCGCAGCAAATAAACTCCAACAACACATGCAAAAACTTTTAAGTTAATGTTGCATTATTCGCTATATCCGCACAAAACTTCTCAAGAATGGGTAACATTTGTTCATGGGGCAGGGGGGAGCTCATCTATTTGGTACAAGCAGATTCGAGCATATACCGAGCACTACAATGTGCTATTACTTGATTTGCGAGGTCATGGCAATTCTAAACCAAGCCTGAAGCAAGCCTTTGATCAGCGCTATACGTTTGATGTTATTGTTAATGATATTTTAGAAGTGCTAGATCATGAAAAAATTGAAACTTCTCATTTTGTTGGAATTTCATTGGGAACAATACTTATTCGTCAATTGGCAGAAAACCACCCTGAACGTGTAAAAAGCATGATTATGGGGGGTGCGATTATTAAGCTCAACCTTCGGTCTCAAATTTTGATGCGTTTTGGCAATGTGGTAAAATCTATTATTCCATATTTGTGGCTTTATCGTTTTTTCGCCTTTATCATTATGCCTAAAAAAAACCATCGTGAGTCTAGGCTGCTGTTTGTTCGAGAGGCCAAAAAATTATACCACAAAGAATTTTTGCGTTGGTACAAATTAACGTCAGAGCTCAGTCCACTTTTGCGCTTTTTTCGTCAGGTAGATGTCGGAATCCCTACGTTGTATATTATGGGAGAGGAAGACTATATGTTTTTACCTAGTGTGCAGCAATTAGCATCATCACAAGGTTCAGCTACTCTGGCAGTTGTACCCCAATGTGGACACGTGGTCAATGTGGAGCAACCGCAGCAATTTAACACCACAACCTTGCAATACTTGCGTACGCTATAATCAGTTAAAAATCACTGTTTTATTGCCATATACCATTACTTTTTTGACAATGTGTTGTTTTACGGCATTGGCAAGAACAATTTTTTCCAAGTCTCGCCCTTTGGCTATAAGTTGCGAAACGCTATGGTTGTGAGACACATGCGCCACGCCTTGCTCAATAATTGGCCCTGCATCCAGCTCTTCTGTAACATAATGACTGGTGGCGCCAATGATTTTCACACCGCGCTCAAATGCTGAGTGATAGGGTTTTGCTCCTGGAAATGCAGGTAAAAAAGAGTGGTGAATATTGATGATTTTGCTTGTGTACCTGCTTATAAGTTCGGCAGGTATAATTTGCATATAACGCGCCAATACGATAAAATCTATCTGATGCTTTTCCAATAATCTAAGCTGCTCTTGCGTAGCTTCGGCTTTGGTTTCTTTGGTTACAGGAACATGATAAAAAGGGATTCCGAATGCGTTTGCTATGGGCTCTAAATCAGTATGGTTACTTAAAATAAAAGGTATTTCTACCGCCAATTCTCCCGACTTAAACCTTCCTAATAAATCATATAAACAATGATCGTATTTGGAAACAAATACCGCCATTTTTGGCTTATAGTCAGACGATCGTAAACTCCATGTCATGGAAAATTCTTCGGCAGGCCCTGTTGCAAAGGCTTCACGAAATCCATCGGAAGACGAACTGCTGTTAAATTCAGCTTCTAGACGCATAAAAAATGCGCCATTTTCTCGATCTACATATTGGTCGATGTAGAGAATATTGCCATTGTTATGGTGTATAAAATTGGTCACTGAGGCAATAATTCCTTTTTGATCAAGACAGTTAATAACTAGCGTAAAGCGCATGCTAAAGTTTTTTCAAAAATAGGGTTTAAATTAATTCGAAATAAAAAACCTCCAACGGATCTGATCCGTTGGAGGAATAATAATAAAACAAATACTAATTAACTTTTTTTAGAAAGAATAGATGGCAGCCAAAAGAAATGATGAAAGATTGTCTGCTGTTCCATCGGCACTCCAAGTGCTTACATTGTTATCAGCGCTGTCAATTCTAACCTCTGGTTTGATGATTAGATTTCCAGAAGTAAAGCTTCCAGTAATGGTTAACGCTGTGAATGTATTGGTGTCTTTGATGTCAAAAGTTTCACCTCTCAATCCTAAGGAAAAACTATCAGACATTGCAAGCTGAGGATATAGTGCTAATCCTGACCACTCACCATTATCATCTTCATAAGTAGTAGCATTTACACCTAAGAAGAAGCTGTCAGAGATATCAAGCCCACCTGTGAAATCAAATTGTGTAACGCCATTTCCTGTGATGAAGTTTACATATTGTCCGTAAAGGCCAAGCTGCGCACCAATCATATAATCGTCAGCAGCCGGTTGTGCTTCTGTATAGTCAGTAGAGTTTAATACTCCAAGCATTAATGAAGCATTTTCAGAAAGGGTAAAGTCAGCTTTAATCCCTGTGTGTGAAAATGGACCATTTGAAAACATATATGATGTAGAGTAGTTAAAATTGGCTACTGGCGAAATTACTTCATACCCCAAAAAGGTATTAAAGTTACCCAAAGTAAGTTTAAAACTATCGCTTACGTTGTAGTATACATATAGTTGATTTACAATACTAGAAGAACCTCCTGAGTTGAAAACCGCATCCGCACCTCTAGGTCCGTATACCAAGTCAGCAACAAAACCGTGCTTTTCACCTTCGTATGCAAGTACAATATTAGCCATACCAAGAGAAAACCCGTTTAGGTTTGCAAAAGATGTGCTTGGCGCATATTCGCTGCCTCTAAAGTATGTGTCAACTGATCCTGACACACTAAATGTTGGCGCTTCTTGCGCAGTAGTAGTCATTGCAAGAGCAAGACCTAAAATTAAGAGTGATTTATTAAATAGTTTCATAATTGTTATAGTTAAAAGTTATTTCAAATTTAGTTAAATATTAATAGATGATAATTTTTAGTGTTGATTTAGCCTGAAATCAGCGTAAGCATCCATACCGTGTTCACTTATATCAAGTCCGCGCAACTCTTCTTCTTTATCCACTCGGAGCCCTGCAACAGCTTTCACAATTAATACGATAATTAATGTTGATAGCACACAGAATGCACCTACGATACCTACTCCTGCTAACTGCGTCATAAACTGGTCGAATCCAGCCATAGCACCGAACAATCCTACGGCAAGCGTTCCCCAAATACCACTAAATAAGTGTACAGCAACTGCCCCAACAGGATCGTCGAGTTTTGATTTTTCCATGAGCGCAATAGCCAATACCACTATAACACCTCCAATGATTCCAATGAAAACAGCATCAAGCGGGCTCATTTGGTCAGCACCTGCCGTAATTCCTACAAGACCACCAAGAACTCCGTTCATAAACATGGTGAGATCATAGTTTTTGTAAAGAATTGTTGAGAATACCATGGCTCCTAGACCTCCCGCAGCAGCTGCTAAAGAAGTAGTCACTAAAGTCAATGAAGTCAATTCTGGGTCAGCAGAAAGCACAGATCCACCGTTAAACCCAAACCACCCTAACCAAAGGATAAGCACACCTGCAGAGGCTAATGGAAGATTGTGACCGGGAATAGCGTTTGCTTTTCCGTTGGCATCATATTTTCCATAACGTGCTCCAAGAAAATAAATAACAACCAATGCAGCCCAACCTCCAACAGAGTGAACTAGTGTTGATCCTGCAAAGTCATAAAACCCCCAGCTGCTTAAGAAGCCGCCACCCCATTGCCATGAGCCAACAATTGGATATACCAATCCAACATAAATTGTTGCAAATAACATAAAGCTCCCTAGCTTAATACGCTCTGCTACCGCTCCAGAAACAATAGTGGCCGCTGTTGCTGCGAACATTCCTTGGAAAAGGAAGTCAGTCCACCAGGTGTAGCCCCCATCAGCATAAGCTGCTGTCATCCCGTTTTCAGGCGGCGCAATGCCAAATCCAGCAAACTTTAAGAAGCCAGTTGCTCCTTCTTCAAAACCTGGGTACATAAGATTGAATCCGCCAAGTGCGTACACCAAAAGCCCCATGGTAATGACAAAGAAATTTTTAAATAGAATATTGACGGTATTTTTTTGACGCGTTAAGCCGATCTCTAAAAAAGAGAAACCTAAGTGCATGAAAAATACCAGTGCTGTACAGATCATCATCCATACGTTGTTTGTTGTAAGTAATGCTTGTTCCATTGTTTTAGTTTAAAGTTTTTCCTCCTTTTTCACCTGTCCTAATTCTATAGGCTTCTTCAACAGGAAGAATGAATATTTTTCCATCGCCTACTTTTCCAGTAGCCCCAGAGCTTAAGATGGCATCTATGGCAGGCTGAACGAAATCGTCATTGACTACAATAGATATTTTTCTACGTTGTATTTCTGAGGTGCTGTAAGAGATTCCTCTATATACATGCCCCTCTTTTTCATTACCAATTCCGGTTACATCCCAGTAACTGAAAAAAGTAACGCCTGCCTCGTATAGGGCAGCTTTTACATCCGAAAAGGATGTTTTTCTAATGATTGCTTCGATTCTTTTCATAATTAAATGATTTATTTGCGGCTAAAGTATAGATATTTTGCAGCCACACCCCTAAAATGATGGGGCATATCATTATTTTTATCAATATAACACAATAGACCCCCTAAATTTATAGGGTTATTATTTAAATTATATAAATTTTATTGAAAAGACCCTTATGAAATAGGGGTCTAAGTGTTTAATATGTAAAAAGAAGCTAAAGTTTAGACTGATTTTGCCAAAACATGTCCTAATAAGACAAATCCTAGGCATAATCCAAAGCTCAAAAGTGAATAACCAAAGAAATGTAGCAGTTGCCCCCCTTTAATAAAGGAGTAGTTTTCGAAAGTGAAAGTAGAAAAGGTGGTCAGCCCCCCACAAAAGCCACTTACCAGTAATAGTTTTTGTTGCGGTGTAAGCATTTCGTTTTCGGCAAACCCTCCCATAAGCACACCAATAATAAAACAACCTAAGGCGTTAGCGCAAAGCGTTGCCCACGGAAAGGTTAGTGAAAAATGATGCAACCCCTTTGAAATGCCATAGCGCAGAACGCTTCCAAGTCCACCTCCAACAAAAACCAGCATCAAGGATTGTACATTCATTTATATGAGACTTTTTAACGTTACAAGTAAACCAACAAATAGCAAAAAACCAATCAGCACCCAAAAGCTTCCTTTAAAGTACGTTTGACTTTTTTGTTTGTCCTTTTTATAACTGTATAGTATTGCAACTGTAAATGCAATAACAAAAAAAAGTGCAAAAATTAATTGACCCGTGGAGAACATAGCGTTATTTTTAGCGAAACTAAAGAAAAATGCAAAACCAACTTGATGCTGTAGCAAAATTTCACAATGCTTTTGGAGTAGATATGGCAAATCAGCCTACTGCAAACTTGTCAAAAGAGATAAATCAACTTCGTTATAAACTTATGGCAGAAGAAAACAACGAATATTTAGAGGCTGCCAATAATAAGGATCTTGTTGAGGTTGCCGATGCCCTTGGCGATATGCTCTATATTCTCTGTGGCACCATACTTTCTCACGGAATGCAAGATATTATAATCGATGTGTTTGATGAAATACAGCAAAGCAATATGAGTAAGCTCGGTGCAGACGGAAAGCCTATTTACAGAGAAGATGGAAAAGTAATGAAGGGTCCTAATTATAGGAAGCCTAACTTAGGCCAGTTTTTAGATTAATCACAAACCTTAAAACGCCATCCAAATGGGTCTTCAGTATTGTTGTATTGAATATCAACCAGTGCGTTCTTAAGTTTTTCAGCAAAGCTATCTTGAGGCAACGGGGTGTTATAATCAGTTCCCTTATGGCCAAAGCCGATAATAGGTTGAATAACCACTGCTGTTCCGCTACCAAAAACCTCAAGTAATTCCCCTGATTTTTTGGCTTCAATGAGTTCTGAAACTTTTAGTACACGAACTTCAGTTTTAATGCCCATATGTTTGGCTAAGGACAAAATACTTTTTCGGGTAACACCATCCAATATACTATCGCTGGTGGGTGCCGTTATAAGCGTATCGCCAATGCGAAAAAACAAATTCATGGTACCTGCTTCTTCAATGTATTCATGAGTAGCAGCATCTGTCCAAATTACTTGTTGGTAGCCTTCGTCTTTTGCAAGTTGTGTGGGGTAAAATTGACCACCATAATTTCCAGCCGCTTTTGCATATCCCGTTCCACCTTGAGGTGCACGACTGTAATGATCAGCAATTTTTACTCTTACATCACCACCATAATAACTCGCTACAGGCGCACATATAACCATAAAACGATACTCTTGCGCTGCAGACGCTTGAACACCTGCCTGAGAAGCAAATACAAAAGGGCGTACATAAAGCGATTTGCCTGTTCCAGCTTTGACCCAGTCTTTATCAAGTGAAATAAGTTGCTTAAGCCCCTCTAAAAAAATATTTTCTGGAAAGGTTGGAATCGCAAGTCGCTCGGCAGATTTGTTGATGCGTTTAGCATTTTCCTCAGGGCGGAATAGCCAAACACTACCCGCATTGTCTTTAAATGCTTTCATGCCCTCAAAAACTGCTTGTCCATAGTGAAGAACACTTGCAGCAGGCGATAGTTGCATCGGTGCATAAGGAACAATTTCTGGGGTTCCCCACGCGCCGTTTTTAAAATCACAAACAAACATGTGGTCGGTAAACGTTGAACCAAACGACAAGTTATCAAAATCTACACTTGCAATATTGGTAGCAACCGTTGGAGTGATTTTTATCTGTTGTTTCATAAAACAAATGTAGCAAAATCTTGGGTGCGCAATTCATCTGATGTACATTTACAAAAAAAAAATGCGCATTTTAATTTCTGGCGCAAGTGGTTTGGTGGGGCAAGCACTTATTCCTCTTTTGCAACAATCTGGACATCAAATACTTGTGCTTACTACCCAAAAGAACAGCACTTCTTTTTCAGGAGATATTTCAACCCATTATTGGAACCCTGAGGAAGGGGTTTTTGATAGTGCTATACTTAATGATATAGATGCAATCATCAGCTTGGCGGGTGCGAAAATCGCCCAAAGGTGGACCGCTACAGCCAAAGTGTCAATCATGAACAGTAGGGTTTTGGGAACAAAACTTATTGTAGACGCATTAAAGGCTAATGAAAAGCATTGTATTACTCATTTTATTTCAGCATCTGCCATTGGTATTTATCCTTCATCCAGTTCTAAACTGTACAAAGAAGATGAGCAATCGGTCGCTACAACTTTTCCCGGTCAGGTAGTGCGTGCTTGGGAAGCTGAAGTAGATAAAGCCAGCATGGTGGTTGAAAACTGTAGTAAAATTAGAATAGGATTGGTGCTTGCCAAAGAAGGAGGAGCATTACAGCCATTGGCAATTCCTACTTCTTTTGGTCTGGGATCCTGGTTTGGCAATGGGGCGCAGTGGCAGTCATGGATACACATTCAAGACTTAGTACGTTTGTTTGTTTTTGCTCTTGATCACCCAGGTTGTTATAACGGAGTTGCTCCAAATCCAGTAACCCAAAAAGAATTGGTAAAAACCATTGCAAAAACTTATGGTATGCCACAATGGTTACCTGCCGTACCAAAATTTGTCATCAAATTTTTTATGGGCAGTATGGCATCGGTACTATTTGATAGTATTCAGGCGTCAAGTGAATTTGCAGAATCACAAGGTTTTAGATTCCATTTTCCAACAATAACAGCTGCATTAAGTGAATTGTTACCCTTGCGTCACAAAAAATAGTGCCATTATGACATAGAAACTTTTTTGGCAGTACTTTTGCCTCGCAATATAAAAACGTATATGGCAGCCAAAAAGAAAGAAAAAATCAATACGGAAGAAGTAGCTGAAGAAGCGAAAGCGTCACAAGCTAAAGCTGAAATAGATCCCATAGCAGAAGCACAAACTGCATTGGAAGAAGAAAAAAACAAGTTTTTACGATTGTTTGCCGAGTTTGAGAACTACAAAAAACGCACCGCCAAGGAACGTATAGAATTGTTTAAAACGGCTTCCCAAGAATTAATGGTGGCGCTCTTGCCCATTTTGGATGACTTTGAACGCGCCCTAGCTGAGCTAGACAAGAATGAGGAACAACTGGAGGGCGTTAAACTTATTTACAACAAATTTAGTGATACCTTAAAGCAGCAAGGGCTAACTAAGATGGAGATTGAGCCTAAAGTTGCATTCGATGCCGAAGTTCACGAGGCCATAACCCAGTTGCCTGCATCTGATGAGTTCCCCAAAGGATCCATCATTGATGTTGTAAGCGGTGGGTATAAACTTGGAGATTTAATTATTCGCTACCCAAAAGTGGTGGTAGCACAATAACTATGAAAGAAGATTACTACGACATATTAGGCGTGAGCAAATCGGCTTCTGCGGCAGAAATAAAAAAGGCATACAGAAAAAAAGCGATCGCTTATCATCCCGATAAAAACCCAGATAATCCTGAAGCTGAGCAAAAGTTTAAGCAAGCTGCTGAGGCATACGAAGTGCTAGGCGATGAGCAAAAACGGGCACAATATGATCGGTTTGGTCATGCTGCTTTTGAAGGAAATCAAGGTTTTGGTGGCGGCAGCATGAATATGGACGACATATTCAGCCAGTTCGGTGATATCTTTGGGGGTGCTTTTGGTGGTGGTTTTGGCGGCTTTGGTGGTGGTCAGCGTAGAACAAAAGGCACAAACTTGCGTGTTCGTGTTACCCTTACTCTTGAAGAATTGGTGCTCGGCGTAGAGAAAAAAATAAAGGTAAAACGCAAAAAGCAAGCTCCTGGTGTGAGTTATGCCACTTGTAAAACCTGTCAAGGCTCAGGGCAGACGATGCGTATCACCAATACGATTTTGGGTAGAATGCAATCGGCAACAACTTGCGCTAGTTGCAATGGAGCAGGACAAACATTACGTCACCGTCCTACGGGAGCTGATGCTTACGGTATGATTTCGCAAGAAGAAACCGTATCAATTAAAATTCCTGCTGGTGTTGAAGACGGCATGCAGCTTAAAGTTTCGGGGAAAGGAAATGAAGCACCAGGCCAAGGGATTTCTGGCGATTTAATTGTACAGATTTCCGTAAAAGACCATCCACACCTTAAAAGAGAAGGGAACAACTTGCATTTGGATTTATACATTTCTATTTCTGAAGCGGCACTTGGCGCCTACAAAGAAATTGAAGCCGTAAGTGGATCGGTGCGTATAAAATTGGAGCCGGGCGTTCAGTCGGGTAAAATTTTACGTCTCAAAGGAAAAGGTATTCCTAGTTTAAGCAACTATGGTACCGGAGATTTACTTGTTCACGTAAACGTGTGGACACCCGAAAAACTCACGAAAGAACAACGTCAGTTTTTTGAGCAAAATGGGAAACATGACAATTTTATACCCAATCCAAAAATGGGTGATAAGTCATTCTTTGACAGAGTAAAAGATATGTTTTCTTAATTTTATAGTAGATATTAACATAAAGTTTATATATTTGGATTAACAATAGATTTATCTATAGTTATTTTTCTTTTTCATAGCAATTTTTTCCCATCCTCTTTTTGAGGGTGGGTTTTCTTTTTTACGATGTATTTTTTTCTATATTCGAATATGGAAAAAATCAAATCAATCTTTCAATACAATATTGGTCTGGGCGACGCTGAAATGAGTGTTGGCTCTTTTTTGGTTTGGGTAATTTTTATTGTTGCCCTTTCATTTGTGTTGCGTTTTGTACGCAAAATTTTAACGCGTAAGTTGTCTTTTGAACGAAAAGGAAAATTTAGGCCTGTCTTTTCTTTTTTCAATTATACGGTATATACCGTTATTTTATTATTGATGTTACAGAACGCGGGGGTAAACCTTAATGCACTATTAGCCGCTTCTGCAGCACTATTGGTAGGAGTTGGTTTTGCATTGCAAACCTTTTTCCAAGATATAATCTCTGGTATTTTTATACTTGTAGATCAAACTGTTCATGTTGGTGATATTATTGAACTTGACGGTAAAGTAGGTAGGGTGGAGAATATTACACTTCGTACCACTCGTGCGGTAACAGTTGATAATAAAGTACTCATTATTCCCAATCATATGTATCTGACAACCACCTTGTACAATTGGACTGAAAACGAAAAGCAAACACGAGAATATGTTTCTGTTGGCGTTGCTTATGGTACAGATTTAGATAAACTACGCGGTTTGCTTATTGGTATTGCAGCCAAGCATGAGGAAGTTGTTAAAACACCTCCTCCAGATTTGGTTTTTAAAGATTTTGGAGAAAGTAGCTTAGATTTTAAATTGGTGTTTACACTTAGAGATGGTTTTAAAACCGAATTGGTTAAGAGTGATATACGCTACGCAATAGATAAATGTCTAAGAGAAAACAACATCGTAATTCCGTTTCCGCAACGGGTTGTTCATACCGCAAACTAAATGGCACATATACTACTTGTAGAAGACGAGGCGAATATTAGACGTGTGCTTCGCAAAATCTTGGCAGATGAAGATGGATCTTTCCAAATAAGTGATGCTGAAGATGGTGCTGTAGCAATTGCTGCTATTTCCAAAACAGCATTTGATCTTGTATTATGTGATATTAAAATGCCCAAAAAAGATGGTATTGAAGTTTTGCGCTATGCGCAAGAAAAAAGTCCACAAACCCCAATGGTAATGATTTCAGGACACGGTGATTTGGAAACTGCCGTTCAAGCGATGCGTTTGGGAGCTTATGATTACATTTCCAAACCCCCCGATTTAAACCATCTTCTTCAAACTGTACGAGCTGCCCTAAATGTTTCGACACCTCCTAAAGCGATTGCAAAAAAAAGAATTTCTAAAAAATACACCATGGTAGGTGATTCGACTGCCATCCAAACCATACATACTATGGTGGATAAGGTTGCTCCGACTATGGCGAGAGTTCTCATTCAGGGACCTAACGGAAGTGGAAAAGAATTGGTTGCGCGAGCATTACATCAAAAAAGCAATCGTTCAGATGCTCCTTTTATAGAAGTAAATTGTGCTGCTATTCCTTCTGAACTTATTGAAAGTGAGCTTTTTGGACACATGAAAGGCGCATTTACATCAGCGCATAAAGACCGAAAAGGCACTTTTGAGCAAGCCCATGGTGGAACCCTGTTTTTAGATGAAATTGGGGATATGAGTTTGGCCGCACAAGCAAAAGTATTACGTGCGCTCGAAGAGCATAAAATTCGGCGTGTTGGTAGTGACAAATCCATCCCCGTTGATGTGCGGATAGTGGCTGCCACAAACAAAAACATAAAGGAGGAAATTGCTCAAAATCGCTTTCGTGAAGATCTATATCATCGCCTTGCTGTAATTGAGCTTTATGTGCCACCACTAAACGACCGTAAAGAAGACATACCACTTTTGGTAGCTCATTTTTTATCTACTTTAACTCCCTTAAAAGAAATCCATCCCGATGCTATTAAGGCATTGCAACAAATTGACTGGACAGGGAATATTCGCCAGTTACGCAATGTAATGGAACGGCTTCATATTTTGGGTGGACACGAAATTTCTGCCCAAGACGTATCTTCATACACATTAACCTAAATTTTATGAGAAAAGTATTGTTATTCTTGTTATGCACTGCTTTAGTGCATGCGCAGCCAAATCCGGACGACCAAAAGCGTATCAAGCAATTTTATGACACCTCTTTGTTGGAAGGTCATTCATATGAATGGCTCTATTATTTGACAAGTCGCATTGGTAGCCGATTATCGGGTTCATTGGGTGCAGAACGTGCTGTGGAATGGACAAAAGCCGAATTGGATTCACTAGGATTAGACAGGGTGTACTTACAACCTGTAAAAGTGCCTAAATGGGTGCGTGGAGCAAAAGAGTTTGCGCTAATCGAAACAGCTCCTGGCATTACGTTCAATGTACCCATTACCGCTTTGGGCGGCTCGGTGGCAACTCCCTCTGTTGGACTAAAAGCGCCAGTAGTAGAAGTGCAGGGTATTGAAGACTTGGCCAAGCTGGGACGTAAAAATATAGAAGGCAAAATTGTGTTTTACAATCGCCCTATGCAAGCAAATCTTATCAGTACGTTTGCTGCCTATTCAGGATGTGTAGACCAACGATACGATGGTGCGCGTGAGGCAAGCGAATACGGCGCTGTGGGTGTTATTGTGCGCTCTATGAATTTGCGATTAGACGACTTTCCACACACAGGAGCCATGAGTTACGGAGATCAAGCCGTTTCTAAGCGTGTTCCTGCTGCTGCGATTAGCACTAATGCCGCCGAAAAATTAAGCGACTTACTTAAACTAGAACCAGATCTCAAATTTCTCTTTCGCCAGCAATGCATGACCTATCCCGATGTGTGGTCAAATAACGTTATTGGTGAAATTACAGGAAGCGAATTCCCTAAGGAAATTATTGTCGTTGGTGGACATTTAGACTCGTGGGATTTGGGCGATGGTGCGCACGACGATGGTGCAGGTGTGGTGCAATCTATGGAAGTACTTCGGGTACTTAAACAAACCGGCTATCGACCAAAACGCACCATAAGAGTTGTACTATTTATGAACGAAGAAAATGGATTGCGTGGTGGAAATGCGTATGCTGACAACGCCTTGGCCAATAAGGAAAAACACATTTTTGCACTTGAGTCCGATGCGGGTGGCTTTACTCCCCGCGGATTTTCATTTAACTGTTCCGATGACGAGTTTGCGCAAGTAGAATCATGGAAACCACTATTTAAACCCTACTTAATTCACTATTTTGAACAAGGTGGAAGCGGTGCTGATATTAGACCTTTGAAAAACAAATACAATGTTTTGGCGGGACTACGCCCCGACTCACAGCGTTATTTTGACCATCATCATGCCGAAAACGATACGTTTGACGCAGTAAACAAACGCGAGTTAGAGTTGGGTGCTGCTACCATGACCTCACTCATATATCTGTATGATAAATACGGTTTGATCAATGCCATTCCTAGTACATTAAAGCAGTAAGCAGTATACGATGCTTCAACAATATACCAAAGAATTTAAAACCAATTTGCGCTTGGCCTGGCCTGTAATGTTGGGTATGTTAGGTCATACACTTGTACAATTTGTTGATAATGTGATGGTTGGACAATTGGGAACAACCGAATTGGCTGCCATCTCGCTAGGCAACAGTTTTGTGTTTATTGCCATGTCGCTGGGCATTGGATTTTCTACTGCCATAACGCCTCTTATAGCCGAAGCAGATGCCGCACAAAAACAATCAACTTCACAAAAAGTGCTTCGTGAGGGATTGCGTTTGTGTACCATTTTGGGGATTGTGCTTTTTTTAGCTGTTTATGTTGCTAAGCCATTGCTGTTTAATATGGGACAAGATGCATCGGTAGTAGAACTGGCATTTCCGTACCTTAATTTGGTAGCGATATCACTTATTCCTCTCGTGATTTTTCAGGCGTTTAAGCAGTTTTCAGATGGGATGTCACTTACCAAATACTCCATGTACGCTACGGTTTTGGCAAATGTCGTAAATGTGATAATCAATTATTTTTTCATTTTTGGGGTTTGGATTTTCCCAAAGTGGGGTGTTACAGGAGCTGCTGTGGGTACTTTGACTTCTCGCATTGTAATGCTTATATTTATTTTTATACTTCTCTATAAAGACAAAAAAACAGCAGAATTTATTCGGGGGTTGCTTCCTTTTTCATTCCACAGAAAGGAATTACGCCAAATCATAAATCTTGGTCTGCCTTCATCGTTACAAATGTTTTTTGAAGTGGGCTTTTTTACTTTTGCTGTGTGGGTTTGTGGTTTTTTAAGCAAGGATGCGCAGGCAGCAAATCAAATTGCGCTTAACCTGTCTTCTATGACATTTATGGTGGCCATAGGGCTTAGTGTGACTGCTACCATTAGAGTAGGTAACCAAAAAGGACTGGGTGCGTTTAAAGAGCTCAAGCGCATTGCGCTTTCTGTTTTTTTACTCATGTTTCTCATAGATATTCTTTTTGCGGTGTTATTCATCCTTTGTAATACTGTTTTTCCGTGGCTTTATCTGGATTCCTCAACTGGGCTTGATACGTTTGCGGTAGCAGAATTGGCTGCATCATTACTCTTTATTGCTGCCTTTTTTCAAATTTTTGATGGTGCTCAAGTAGTTGCGCTTGGCAGTCTTCGCGGACTACAAGATGTGCGTATTCCTACGTGGATTACATTTTTCGCCTATGGACTATTTGGGGTTCCTGTTATGCTCTATTTAAGTCTAAAAGCCAATTTGGGGGCGCAAGGCGTATGGATTGGTTTATGCCTTGGACTCTTTGTTTCTTCATTGTTGTTGTATCTTCGCTTTAAGTATTTGTCTAATAAATTAACACGTATTCATGTCTGAGACTTTTCCAGAATTTTTACTTGCCGACAACACTGATTTTCCCGATGCCGTGTTTGTGGTGCATACCCATTTTCCACGTTTTATTCTTAATCTAGCCAATGATGAGTTGGAATGGTGGGAAACTTTTTCAAAAGAAGACAAAGAACAAGCAACGGAAGAAATAACCCAATGGGTTGAGCGCGCTACCGCATTTTATGATGCTGAAATAAGTAAGTTAACGGATTGATGGAAACGCTTTTATATTGGGACAAGGAACTCTTTTTGTGGCTCAATAATTTGGGTTCTCCCCAATTTGATGCCTTCTGGATGGCGATTACTGATAAAAAGCTTACAATCGTGTTCTATGTTGCCATTACTGCTCTTTCGAGCAAATGGCTTGGTTGGAAAAATACGCTTTGGTTGTTGTTAACCATAGCCTTACTCATCACATTTACCGATCAAATTACCAATGCCTTTAAAAATGGATTTCAGCGTTTACGCCCTTGCCACGAACCCGAGTTTGAGGGACTGATGCGCCGTGTAAAGCCGAGTTGTGGCGGATGGTACAGCTATTTTTCGGGGCATGCTTCAAATTCGTTTGCCATTGCAACCCTTTTTGTCACCCTTTTCGCGAAGCGTTTTCGAGTAATGTATTTACTTTTTGGGGTAGCGACATTGGTTGCCTATAGCCGTATTTACATTGGGGTGCACTATCCGTTAGATGTGGTAAGCGGTGCGCTTTTTGGTGCTTTTGGCGGATGGTTGTTTGCTAAACTTTATTTGCGGTTTATTCCAAACCCGATTAGATAAAGCATTATTTTACACAAGTTCTACCGATAAGAGCTCCTCGCCTAGATTGTGAAGTGCCTTTTCTATTTTCTCTGCTTTATCCTTTCTTGGCTTGTGCAGTCCTTGCATATAATGCCCCAACTGTTTTTCGTTTATACCTGTTAAACGACTTAAGGCTGCGCGGGTAAAAATACTATCGAAGTATTCCAAAAAACTTTGTATTTCAAAAATAAAAACCAATTCAACATCTCCTTTTAAAATATCTGGAATGTCTTTGCTGTCAAATGTTTTGATGGTTTCAATAGCATCGTTTATAGATTGCTTTACTTCGGCTAAAGTATCTCCGGCACCATATACCCCTTGCACGTCTAGTGCATATGCCCCAAAAGAGTCGCTACTTTTTTCAATAACTATTTTTAATGTTTTCATTTTTCAAATTAGTATTAATAATAGGGTTTTAAAGCCCCATTTCCTTCTTTAGTTTTTTTTCTAATCCTTTTGGCATTTCCTTAGCCCCATGATTAGGGATAGAAACTTTTATTCCTTGCTTTTCCCAAATCTCATGGCTTCCCTTTCCTTGACGTAACAATTGCCAACCATTCTTTTTAATAAGTTTTAAAAAGGCACTATACTTCATCGTTTGGGGCACTGGTTCAACACATCAAATATAGTAATAATACTATACTTTTTGTAAAACTATTTAAAAAAAAAAGCTATTTAAGCAATGAATTTATTCCAAACCCGCTTTAACCAGTTCTGGATACGCTTGTAGGAACCTACTCACTCTGGGTTTTGAAATAGCTTTGATATAGGGGTGGTTTGGATTGCTAGCTTCAAAGTCTTGATGATAGTCTTCCGCTTGATAAAAGGCTTCAAATTTTTTCACTTCGGTTACTATAGGATTTTTAAACCGTTTCGCTAAAGTTAGTTTTTCAATAGTTGACTCAATTGTTTTCTTTTCACCATCTGATTGGTAAAACGCCACCGAACGGTATTGTGTTCCTTTATCGGGTCCTTGTCGGTTCAGTGTAGTTGGATCGTGTGAGCCAAAAAACACCTGTACAAGGGTCTTAAACGAAACTACCTTAGGGTTATAAATTACTTTTATGCTCTCTGCATGCCCTGTATTTCCGCTGATTACTTGGCGGTACGTTGGGTTTATGGTTTCTCCTCCAGAATAGCCCGAAATGACTTCTTTTACCCCTTCGACTTGTTCGAAAACAGCCTCTACACACCAAAAACAACCCGAAGCAAAATAGGCAGTTTCATGGTCTTGAGCAACCGCGTGAGTGGTCTCGGCAACAGGATTGGGGTTGTTAACGGGTTTAGGTGCCGCTATTGAGCAAGCGGCAAACAATAGACTTAGTGAAATAGAGTGCATCGCGATTTTTTTTATTTGTATGTGTTGACAAACATTTTACAAAAACGATGCCAACTCTTTTCTTCTTTTAATGCAGCATACGCTTTTGGTGAACTAAATTTTTGGGTTTCTACAAGTGCACGTAACATAGTGTTTGCAAGAGCAGTTGGATTGGGTTCTGAAACGAGCCCAGTTAGGGGTGTTACTCCTGATGCCAAATCTCCTACATGGGTTACAAGAGTTGGTTTTGAAAAGTGTATTGCCATGGGTGTAATACCGCTTTGCGTTGCATTAGTGTAGGGTTGTATCACCCAATCGCAAGCCGAAAACCACAGCGTGATTTCTTTTATTGGTACAAAACGATCGTGGAATAAAAGCATGTCATCAACATGCAGTTTCGATGCCAATTGCCGATATTTTTGCAAAGGTTCATATGGTTCCCCCACAACTAAAATGCGCGCTTTTGGGCGTTGATCACGAAGTTGAGGCAAACTTTTTATAAGCAAATCTAATCCTTTGTAAGGGCGGATCAATCCAAAAAAGAGGAGGTATTCAAGTGAATCATCCAATGCTAATGCCTTAATAGCATCAGTTTTTTGCATGGGCTTTGGAAGTGCTGTATTTATTGGGTGAAAGAAGGTGTGAATGGGTTTTACTGTATGGGTTTTTACTGTTTTCGCTACCGCACTAGACATGCAAAGCACTTCATCAATCCCTTCTAGAAAACTACCCAGTAAGGCTCTGTCTGCTGCCTTTCGTTCGTGTGGTAGCGCATTATCAATCCATGCTATTTTTTTACAACTTACCCGACTTGAAATGGCGCGGTAACAAATCGCCAGCCACGGCGTCCAATACCTAAAAACAACAACCTTGGGTTTAAGGGCATTGATGCGTTTAGCTGTTTTCCACCATGTTAGTGGATTTAGTGTATTGATAACCCTGTAAGAAGTAAAATTTAGTTTAGCATCAGCATCTGTAAATTGAGTTTTTCCAGGGAAAAGTAAGCTAGGGTAGAGGAGAGAAAAGCTGAAAACAGCAACTTCTTCGCCTTGTTGTTGTAGCGTTTGTACGAATGCATTATTGGTGTCTGCAATGCCACCCCGATACGGCGATACAGGACCTACAACGACAACCATATTAGTTATCTTCTATAAGCACCCATTCGCCTTTGGCAAGAAGCGGTTCTGCTTGTTTATACTTTACTGATTTTCGCTCTCCGCTTACTACGTGTTGGATATCTACACGTTCATTTCGTCCAATTTTTGGGCGTTCACGCACAATGGTTTCTGCTTTTGTAGCGGTTGCTCTGCCTGATTGTTCTGATGCTTGACGCATGGCTTGTTGATCTTGGTTCAAGACTTCTTCCTTAGAAATATTGACACTTTCCTTGCGTCGAGTGGCGCGAGCTTCGCGAATAGTACTAGGGTCTTGAGTAGGTAATTCTCCCTTAAACAAGAAAGAAATAATCTCTCTGTTCACATTGTCCATAAAGGCGCGGAACAATTCAAATGACTCAAATTTGTAAATCAGCAATGGATCTTTTTGCTCGTGTACTGCAAGTTGTACAGATTGCTTCAATTCATCCATTTTTCGAAGGTGGTCTTTCCACGATTCATCAATAATGGCAAGACTTATATTTTTCTCAAAATCACGTACCAAATTCCTACCCTCACTTTCAAAGGCTTTTTCTAAATCGCTAACTACGTTTAGGGTTTTCACACCATCGGTAAAGGGTACTACAATGCGCTTAAAGGTATTGCTTGGGTTTTGGTATACATCTTTAATTACTGGAAACACACGCGTAGCATTTTCCGCCATTTTTTGCTGGTAGTGTGACAGTGCAGCTTGATATACTGTTTCAGTAAGCTGGTCAACAGATTGATTTTCAAAAACTTCTGCCGACACAGGACTTGTGAGTGAAAACAATCGAATCAATTCAAACTCAAACTGTTTGTAGTCTTTGTTGGTAAGATTGGTTGCACAAATTTGATCACAGGTCTCATAGAGCATATTGGCAATATCAACTTGTAAACGCTCGCCGTTTAGTGCATTGTATCGTCTTTTATAAATAACCTCACGCTGGGCATTCATCACATCGTCATACTCCAGTAAACGTTTACGAATACCAAAGTTGTTTTCTTCTACTTTTTTCTGAGCACGTTCAATAGAGCGAGTCATCATACTCGCCTGAATGACTTCACCTTCTTTATGCCCCATACGATCCATCATTTTGGAAATACGTTCTGATCCAAATAAACGCATCAAATTGTCTTCGAGAGACACATAAAATTGTGAGCTTCCTGGGTCACCCTGCCGCCCTGCACGACCGCGCAACTGGCGGTCAACACGTCTAGAGTCGTGACGCTCTGTTCCAATAATAGCAAGTCCACCAGCTTCTTTTACCGCATCATTGATTTTAATATCTGTTCCACGCCCCGCCATATTGGTGGCAATTGTTACCACGCCAGCTTTTCCAGCTTCTGCAACAACGTCAGCTTCTTTTTTGTGTAGTTTGGCGTTGAGAACGTTGTGCGGTACTTTTCGTATGTTAAGCATACGACTCAACAATTCGGAAATTTCTACAGATGTTGTTCCGATTAGTATTGGTCGGCCTGCTTGAGAAAGTGCCGTTACATGGTCAATTACGGCATTGTATTTTTCGCGTTTGGTTTTATAAATGAGGTCATTTTCATCTTTACGCGCAATGGGTCTATTGGTTGGAATTTCAACAACATCCAATTTATATATTTCCCAAAACTCACCTGCTTCTGTAATTGCCGTACCTGTCATACCTGCAAGTTTGCGGTACATACGGAAATAGTTTTGCAGTGTTATTGTAGCAAAAGTTTGTGTGGCAGCTTCAATTTTTACATTTTCTTTTGCCTCAATGGCTTGGTGCAATCCGTCCGAGTATCTACGCCCGTCCATGATACGCCCGGTTTGCTCGTCTACAATCTTAACTTGGTTTTCCATGACCACATAGGCCACATCTTTTTCAAAAAGTGTATATGCCTTTAGCAATTGATTCATGCTATGAATCCGTTCACTTTTGATGCTAAATTCTTTAAAAAGCGTATCTTTTTCTGAAGCTTCTTGTTCTGGTTCTAGTCCTTTAGCTTCAATTTTTGCAATGGCACCTCCAAGATCTGGAAGCACAAAGAAATTAGGGTCTTCTCCATCTTTAGATATATACTCAACACCTTTGTCAGTGAGTTCAATTTGATTGTTTTTTTCATCGATGACAAACAACAAATCTGCATCTACTTTATGCATTTCACGGTTGTTGTCTTGCATGTAAAAGGCTTCGGTTTTTTGAAGCAATTGACGAATCCCTTCCTGACTTAAAAACTTAATAAGTGCCTTGTTTTTTGGAAGACCACGAAATACGCGCAACAACAACAATCCTCCTTCTTTGGCATCTCCTTCTGAGATGGTTTTCTTTGCTTCGGCAAGAACCGCTGTAAGATGTTGTCGCTGTTGGGAAACTAGGGCCGAAATTTTAGGTTTTAATACCTGAAACTCATGTCGATCACCATCGGGAACAGGTCCAGAAATAATAAGTGGCGTTCGGGCATCGTCTACCAAAACAGAATCTACCTCATCCACAATGGCAAAATGATGTGGGAGCTGCACCAAATCGTCCATAGAGTGCGCCATGTTGTCTCTTAAATAATCAAAGCCAAACTCGTTGTTGGTGCCGTAGGTGATATCTGCCTTATAGGCATTTCTACGGGCTTCGGAATTGGGTTTATGGTAGTCAATGCAATCCACTGAGAGTCCGTGAAATTCGAAAATAGGTGCCATCCAAGCGCTATCACGTTTTGCCAAATAATCGTTTACTGTAACCAAGTGAACCCCATCGCCAGAGAGCGCATTAAGGTAAACGGGAAGGGTAGCCACCAAGGTTTTTCCCTCTCCTGTTTGCATTTCGGCAATTTTACCTTGATGCAGTACAATACCGCCAATAAGTTGCACGTCATAATGAACCATATCCCAGGTCACGGATTTTCCTGCGGCATCCCAAGCATTGGCCCAAGACGCCTTTTCACCTTTTATTTTTACATTTTTTTTAGAAGCAGAAAGCGTACGATCAAAAGGGGTTGCGGTAACTTCAAGCTGCTCGTTCTCTTTAAACCTTAACGCAGTTTCTTTTATGACAGCAAAAGCTTCGGGGAGTATATCATCTAAATAGGCGCTAACTTCATCTTTGGCTTTTGCCGTAATACGATCGATAGAAGTATACAGTTCTTCTTTCTCATCAATATCTGTGAGTGCTTCAATTTTATTTTTGAGCTGATCTATCTCATCAAAAAAAGGCTTCCTTATTTCAGCAATTTGATGTTTAAACCCAGTTGTTTTAGCGCGTAATTCATCATGCGATAACCCACTTAAACTGGATGCAGCCTTGTGAATTTTATCAACAAGGGGATATATAGCTTTAAGGTCTTTTTTGGCTTTATCGCCAACAAAGGTTTTAAGAATACCACTCAATACACTCATAGGAAAGAATATAGGATCCCAAAAGTAAGCAAAAAACGGGTATTATTTGTAACGAGATACTAGTATTCGTCCTCGTTCCACAGATAATCTTCATCTGTAGGATAATCCGGCCAGATTTCTTGAATGGTTTCATAAATCTCCCCACCCTCATCTTCAATAGCTTGTAGATTTTCTACTACTTCTAGCGGAGCACCGGTACGTATGGCATAGTCAATAAGTTCATCTTTATTGGCTGGCCAAGGGGCGTCACTTAAATAGGATGCAAGTTCTAGAGTCCAGTACATAAAGTTTATATTTTTAAAGTCTTGCAAAAATAAATTTTTATCTCATTTATGCAAGTAAAAATTTAGGTGTTTGGAATCCACTTGATTTCGTCCTTTTCATCCCAATGTGTTAGGGCTCTGGCAAGGCAAAATAAATAGTCTGATAACCTGTTGAGAAACATTAAAAGCAATTTATCGACATACTCTACACGGCTTAGCTGAACCACAATGCGCTCAGCTCTGCGACATACGCAACGAGCAATATGCGCTTGCGCGGACGCCTTAGAACCGCCAGGAAGGATAAAATGTGTCATAGGAGGGAGTAAGGCTTCGTACGTATCGATAAGTTGTTCTAAAGTAGAAACGTTCTCAGTATTTATTGGTGCAAAAGGGCGTTTTTGCTCTGTCGATTTGCTGGCAAGTTGTGCCCCAACCGAAAAAAGCAGGTGTTGAATCTGATGAATTTCATCAACACGGTTTTTAGGCATGTACTCAGCAACCAATCCCAACCATGAATTAAGTTCATCAACGGTGCCGTATGACTCAATGCGAAGGTCACTTTTAGAAACGCGATAGCCACCAATAAGTGAGGTATCGCCTTTGTCGCCTGTTTTAGTGTAAATTTTCATAGCTTAAATTACCCTTCAAAAGTACACAACTTCACGGATTGAGAAAAATATTTTTAAGCTAAATTGCTCATTTTCAAAACTTTTCAATTTTTCTTACGTCCAAATGTGAAAAGCAACATTAATCCGGCTAAAAAACCACCAAGACGAAATATATAGTCGCCGTATTGCACATAAAAAGTAGTTTTTTTCTGCGGAACAATTGTTGATGTGAGCACGCCTTTTTGATCGTATTCAAGTTGCGAAGTTATGTCGCCTAAGGGAGTAATAAACCCAGAAATTCCAGTATTTGCCGCCCGGACTATAGGTCTTCGGGTTTCTATGGCACGCAAGCGTGCATAGGCCATATGTTGCTTGTACCCTGGAGTGTTGCCCCACCACGCATCGTTGGTCATAATAGCCAAAACGGTTGCACCTGCGCGAACATATTCGGTAACGAACTCCCCATAAACCGATTCGTAACAAATGATAGGACCTACCTTTGCTCCCCCGTAAAGCGGAAAAGCCTCGCGTTCTGTTTGTGTAGCTCTACCATATAATGTACCGCCAAAGTCGAGCATAACGTTCCCCAATAAAGGCTCAAAGATATTTCGGTAGGGTAGTGTTTCAACCCCGACCACCAATTTGGATTTGTGATAGACATGAATATTTGTACTGTCGGTTAAAAAGGCACTGTTATAGAAATCTGCCCAAAAACCGTTTTCTAACTTATTGGCGGTGTTGGTTTTATTTGCGGTTTTATATATGTCATAAAACTGGATACCATGTAAAAACTGCATGTTGTTTTTAGATGAAAAACGCAATAATTCTTGATAAAGTTCACTTTGTTCAAAACGAGATAGTTGCTCGCCCGACCCTTCCGAAAAATAGGTTTCTGGGGTAACAATAAGCGTAGGGTTTTTAGTAATCTCGGGTGTAATCTGCGTGAGCAAATCCCGGTATAAGTCTTGATGGGACAGGTTGTATTTTTCGCTGTAGGGATCAATGTTGGGCTGTACTACCGTAACCCGTAAAGGCTGGTTTTGCTCCTCATCAAACGAATATAAAATCAATGCTGAAATTAGTAAAGGAATCACGACAAGCACAAGTGGTTTTACAAACAGTTTATAATTTTTCTGAGACTGAAAACTTTTTAGCGCTTTATATACTGCAATATTTACCACCCAAATCCACAGTGTTCCGCCAAAACTACCCGTGTATTCGTACCACTGTACCCAATTTGGATTTGTGGCAAACCCATTCCCGAGATTTAGCCACGGCCATGAAAAATCCCAAACCAAGTGCATCTTTTCAAAACAAATCCAAGCAAGCGGGATAAAAATAAACCCTGCTTTCTGTCCTAATTTTCGGTCTACGCGCCGCCAAAACATTACCACCAGCGTCATCAACAAGCTGTTGATTAGCATAGCGAAGAACATCCCAAAAACAGTGGCGTTCCAAAGCCACCATGTCGTAATGGCATTCCAGATAAAAAAGCCTAAATAAAAGTACCAAAAAAAGGTGCTCCGCTTACCGTTTTTACTGCGTTCAAAAAGCAATAGCAACGGAACGAATGCAATAAAAAGCAATGGAGTAAATCCACCTGTGGGCCACGAAAGTCCCAAAAGCAGTCCAAAAAGTACGGCAAGAAAAAGTTTGTTTGGCATGAGGCGAAATTACAATTATTGTATAAGTTTGTTTGTGCTTAACCAAAACTTTACACATGAGAATTGTTAACTATATTCCTAACACACTTACGCTCCTTAATGGCTTTTCGGGTTGTTTGGCTCTTGTTTCTGCCATTGAAGGCAACGCACTTATGACCTTAGTTTGGGTGCTTGTCGGGGTGTTTTTTGATACTATAGACGGTATGGTTGCCCGTGCCTTTAAGGTAACTTCTGAAATCGGAAAGCAACTCGATTCGCTTTGTGATGTTATCTCTTTTGGTCTTGTCCCTGGATTTATCATGTATCAATACCTGTATCAATGCTTGCCTTATCACCTTGTTCCCCTGTCGTTGTTGGGTTTTTTGATTACGCTAGCAGCTATTTACCGCTTGGCGCGCTTTAACATCACTTCTTCAAGTCAGCTTGATTTTGAAGGATTGCCTACACCAGCTTTTGCGCTTTTTGTGGTGGGTATACCGTTTATTCCGTGGGAGTTTGATTATACAATAATTATAGCATTGGTTGCACTATTGGCCCTGCTGATGGTGTCTAAATGGATGTTGCCTAGTCAAAAATTTGTCAATGGAAAACCCACTCGGTTTGCACTGGCTTTTGCTTTAATTGGTACCCCTGTATTGCTTTGGTTTCGCTCAGAGGCGTTGTCTTTTGTTGTATTGGCGTATGCTGTGATCGGGGTAATTTATATGCGCTTTAAAGACTGAGTTTCTTCGTTCTCAGTTCAAAGTTTTGTCCAAGATATACTTTGCGTACCATTTCATCATCGGCAAGTTCTTTGGGCGTTCCCGTTTTTAGAATCTTTCCTTCAAACATCAAATACGTTCTGTCGGTAATGGCAAGGGTTTCTTGTACGTTGTGGTCAGTAATAAGAATACCGATGTTTCGTTTCTTAAGATGCGCTACAATTTTTTGAATGTCCTCCACAGCAACGGGATCAACACCAGCAAAGGGTTCATCTAGCAGTACAAACTTAGGGTCAGTCGCAAGTGCTCTGGCAATTTCGGTACGCCGACGCTCGCCACCAGAGAGTAAATCTCCTCGGCTTTTACGAATATGCGTAAGCCCAAATTCCTCTAAAAGCGCCTCTGTTTTTTCGTGCTGTTCAGTAGTCGACAAATCGGTGAGTTCCAATACACTTTTAATGTTTTGCTCCACGGTAAGTTTTCTAAATACAGAGGCTTCTTGCGCCAAATACCCAATACCACTTTGAGCACGTTTGTACATGGGAAAACGGGTTATATCCATGTCATCTAAATAGATATGTCCCGTTAGGGGCTTTATAAGCCCTACGATCATATAAAACGAGGTGGTTTTTCCGGCACCATTAGGCCCCAAAAGCCCTACAATTTCGCCTTGTTCTACAGTAACAGATACTTTATCAACTACCTTTCGGCTTCGGTATGTTTTGGTGATGTCTTTGGCGTGAAGTTTCATTCTTTTTTTGCAAGGGTTTGTTCGGAGCGTAAACTCTTTTTATAAATTGTTTTAGAGATAAATATACTGACTTCGTATAATATCATAATCGGAATTGCCACAATAATTTGACTGGCAATATCGGGAGGGGTAATAATGGCCGAAAGCGTAAGTACCAACACCAGTGATATTTTTCGGTATTTGCGCATTAAATCGGGCGTAATGAGTCCAATTTTAGTTAAAAAATACACCAATATGGGGAGCTCAAAAATAAATCCAGCGGACAATACAGATGCACGTACTAGTGCAGTGTAACTACTCAAATCAAAATCATTAAAGATTTCAGAGCTAACACTATACGTTCCCAAAAAGCGTAAGGATAATGGAGTAATAACATAATAGCCGAAAAGCACGCCAAGAAAGAACAAAAACGAAGACATAAGGATAAATCCGCGTGCTTGTTTGCGCTCGCTTTTCTTTAGCCCAGGACTAACAAATAACCAAAGTTGATAAATAACATAAGGGAAAGCAAGAATAAACCCAGCGGTTATGGATGTCCAAATGTGTGCTGAAAACTGCCCAGCAACCGTTCTGCTTTGCACTCTGAAAGGAAGTTCATCCAAGCAAAAACCTTCATCAAAACCAAGGGCTTGCGCAGCACTACATAGCCATTTGTAGGTGGGAAAGTCTTGCTTTTTAGGACCAAAAAGCAAATAATCAAAAATAAAATCTTTGGCAATAAAGGCTATGCCTCCAGCGATGACAATAGCTAAAATACTTCGAATGAGATGCCATCTGAGGTCTTCAAGGTGGTCTAAAAAAGACATGTTTTTGTCTTCCATGTTAATAAATACCTTCGTTAAGTATGTCGTGAATATGTACTATGCCAGCATAAGCTCCGTTGCTTTCTACAAGTATTTGATTAATCTCTTTATGCTGCATAAGTGTCAATGCTTCTTTTGCAAGGGTTTTGCTGCTAAGTAGAAACGGATTTGTACTCATAATGTCTTTGGCGATAAGCGTGGCAAAATGATGTTGGTTTTGCATCATCCTTCTGAGGTCACCATCAGTAATGATGCCCACAACTGTTTTGCCTTCCAATACCGCTGTTGCGCCAACAAGTTTAGTGGAAATTTCAGATATCACTTCTGCAACTGGGGTGGTGGGCTGCACGGCTGGTTTTTTGTG
>Ga0209138_1000068_pt1 | contig 100876 bp, 96 predicted proteins | sample SaaInl3SG_22_DNA_FD_184645 | JGI IMG/M metagenome (GOLD analysis project Ga0209138, IMG submission 184645) | Marine microbial communities from expanding oxygen minimum zones in the Saanich Inlet - ESP_153SG_22_DNA (SPAdes) (version 2) | ecosystem: Environmental > Aquatic > Marine > Intertidal...
AAATATGTTTTGGAAGTTTTCTAAACAAGTCATTTTCACTATCAATTCCCATAAATTCAGCAGTTAAACTCAAACTAATAAGTTCTAAATCACTAAATTTTGGTTGACGCCTTTGATAACTTAAAAGCTGTTCTTTTGATATTTTTCTTAATACTTCCAAAATTCTTTCGTAATTTGCATTTAAGTTGTTCATATTTAATGATTTGTGGTTAAATCAATTTACTGATTTTCAGTAATATGAACAACTTTTTTTTCTTAAATCATAATGCACAACGGGTTAAAGTAAATAAAAAATGACTCAATAAATTGAGCCATTTTTTATGATTGAAATTGTTAATTTTATAATTGATAACGTACTCTAAATGTTACCAAACTTGGTAAAATAAAAGTCTCATTAATTGAGTTTGAAATGGCACCATTATTAACACTAACTCTAGATTCTGTTCCTAAAATGTTACTTGCTTGAAACTCATACTCCCATTTTGCCTCTTTATCTTTTCTATATGACATTGAAAAATCCCATATTTTAAAAGAGGTTTGATGTTGCCCATTTTGCCTTACTTCATTGTAAGAAAAATCTGAAGTTATAGTTAGTGAATCCCAAATATAAGCATCAAAATTTATAGAAGGTGCATGTGTTACAGATTTAAAATTAGAGGTGTTTCCTGTGCTTAATTCTGTTCTGTTTTGATCTGAAAAAGAAGCCCTATAGTTTAAACTAACGTTAGGTGCTTTTATAAAGTTTGTTCTAACACTAGGTCTAATTGTATAATTTTGAGTATTCAATTTTGTTGTTTCTGCTCCAAATAATTGATACGCTTGAGCATCTGAAAAGTCTGCCCTTAAACTGGTTCTAATCTTTCTAAACGTTTTTGTAAAACGTCCAAAAGCATTAATAGATTCTATATCATAAGGCAAGTTTAAATTGGTATTTGTAGAAACATTTGATCTAATATTGGGATTATTTACATCAGGAACAAAATTTGCAATTGAAGCAATTTGATCCATAGTTTTGTTATAAGATAATCTACCAAAAATAAACATATTGTTAAATAAATTAAAGCTACTATAATTTAAGCTCATGGTTTCTAATCTTGCATTCATGATATCATTATTCCCATAGAAAAACGAATTAAAATTTCTAGCAACTATACCTTCTGCAAGTTGATTTACGTCTGTAAAATTAACTTGCTGTCTGTAGTTAAAGCGTAAACTTTCACTCTTTTTAAATTGTGCGATAATATTTAATTCTGGTAAAATTTTTGTAAAAGAATCTTTAAAATCATTTGTAATAGCTACTTGAGTATTATTTATGTTATAAGAATGTGCAGTAAAACCTGGTCTAAAAGTAAAAATACCTGCTTTTACACGATAACGCATACCTGCATAAATATCGGAAAAATTATATTCTACATCATTTGTAGTACTTGCGTTTGCAACATTTGGTATATTTAAAGTTGGGTCTAATGTACTACCATTATCTAGCAATTGAAAAAACCTAGAATCAAAGTTTTGTTTACTTAAAATAGTACCTCCTACAAAGTTAAAATTACTCTTATTATTTATAATATAATAGTAATCTAACTTAGCATCTAATTGATTTGATTTTACTCGCCTATCTTGTTCTAAAGTATAAAACTGTTGTGTTTTATCTAAACCTAAAACATCTGCAGCAGCATCAAAACCATCTGCATTGTTGCTTGGATCTTGATCTAAATTCTCTATAGAAGAAACATAAAAAGGATCTTCATCTTGTAATTGATGTTGTACTTCTAAAGCAAAAATATTGTTTTCGTTTGCAGTATAAAAGTAACTTAAATTCTGATTGATTGTAAATGGTGTTGCATTTTCTTTTTCTACAATAGGCACATTATTACCTATTATTTGAGACGTACCATTATCTAATCTAAACTCGTTTGTAAAACGACCATTTAAATCATAATTTAATTGATTGTTTACGTTTTTCTTGTAAATCGTTTTAAAATTAAACAATCCAGAATTACTAGTTTGATCTGTTGTGTTATCTGTTACATCATCTGGAATTGTAGGATCATTATAATTGACAATATTTCTATTTCTTTGCCCATTACTATTGCTAGACCAAATTAAATAACCACTTAAGTCTAGTTTTTTATTTGGTGAATAACTAAAATTTAAAGCTGTTAATTTAGTTTCAATTCTATTGGCATTTCTTGCATTTGGAGTTAAAAAACCAATACCTGCACTTGCTAAATTTATATTTGTTCCATTTGACGGACTTTGACTTCTAAAGCCACCTCTAAAACTTCTTAAATCTCTTCTGTTTAAAACTGCTTCTCCTAAATTATTAATATCTCCAATTACATTTAATGTATATTTTGGGTTATAGTAAAATAATTTGGGTTGAAACAGATATAAATCATCACTTGGTGTAAAACCAGCACCAGCATACACATCTCCAAACCAAAAGTTCTTTTTACCTTCTTTTAACTTTATGTTAATAGCAACTCTATCTTGATTATTCTGTACACCACTTAATTGATTTACATCAGAAAAATTTCTTAATACTTGTATTTTATCTACAGCGTTAGATGGTATGTTTTTAGAGGCTAGTTTAGTATCTCCACTAAAAAATTCTTTACCATCTACTGTAATTTTTTCTACAACTTTACCTTCTACTTCAATCTGGCCAGCATCGTTTATTTCTACTCCAGGTAGTTTTTCGAGTACGTCTTCTAATTTACGTTCAGAGCCATTTTTAAAAGAATCTGCATTGTAAACAATAGTATCTCCCTTAATAGTTACAGGCATTTTAGATACTACTGTAATTTCATCTAAAGCATTATCTTCTTTTAAAGTTATATTTTTTTCAATATTTTCAGTTATTGTAGTTACAACAAAGTTGGCTGTTTTAAAACCTATGTAACTAATCTTGATATCAAATGTGCTATTTTTATCTAAGTCTAACTTATACCTTCCTTTAGCGTCTGTAAAACCATAAGAAGCCATTTTTTTAGTAGTTTTATTAATAGCCAATACATTTGCCATTTCTAATGAACCACCAATACTATCTTTTACAACTCCTGTTAGTGTAATTTGGGCATTAGTAATAAATGAAACCATAAAAATGGTTAATAGTAGTAATTTTTTCATTGTGTTTTTTTAGTTTTTTTTAATTAGAATCTTCCTCTTCCTCTTCCTCTACTTCTAAAATTTTGTCTCATCTCCTCCATCTTTTTTGTAATGATACTTACATATTCTTTTCTTGTAACTTCATCACCTTTTGTAGGCTTCGTTATTTCTATTTTTTCTGATGGATTTAGTACAATTTCTGTACATAAAATAGTAGTTCTACCTTCGTTAATTTCTAAAATTAAACCCGGTAATCCCCAATATTCTCCTGGGCCATTACTTACTGGTATTTGTGGTGTATACCATGCTGTAACTGTAATTTTTTTTGGTATTTCTATGTCTTCTGTAACTTTTACAGTTTCTGTAGAATCTTTTTTAGCTTCATCTTTTTTCTTATCATCCTCTCTATTTCTTCTTCTCATGTTTCTCCAATCTGTAGCATCTACATCTTTGGTAAGTGTTGCTTTGTAACAAACATATTCTCCAATTTTTTTAGTTTCGCTACCCAGCTCCCACTGTGGCATTTCCATGGTATCAGAAATGAGAAAGTTTTTTCCAAAAAATTCTGTAGCTTCTAAAGCCACTAAATCTTTAGTGTTTTTATATTTAGTTCCTCCACCAGTCATTCCTCCAAATCTCATTCCTCCACTAGCACCAGGTGCAGATAATTTTTCATCCTCTTTATAAATAGATGCTGTTTTATCAAAACTTAAAATGAATGTTTTTTCTAACATCGATTTCATTCTTGCTGCAATTTGTTTCTTTTGCGCTTCAGACATGCTGTTCATTCTGCTTCCCCAGCTACTCATATCTACGGTAGTTTTAGACATATAAGTTGCTTTTCCTTGAAAGTTTTTCTGCGCAAATGTACCAACTGTAACAAAGGCTAAGAGTAATGTAAATAATTGTTTCATGATTTTTTTATCTAATTTTGTACGAAAATAGTATTATTCGCTTCTCTAAGACTTAAAAAAACCTTAAAAGTTTAATTTGCTTTTTTTTTACTAATAATAATAATAGTAGTAGTAAGAAGCAATTAACCCTTAATTATAACAAACAAATCCTTATTTTTTTTTCTGATACAGAACAGCAACTTACACATAGAGAACCACAATTGCTTTTTTATTTACGTCAGAAAAAATCAAAGTTCTAGACAGAATATTTATTTTAAATAAATTGTAGGGTAATTACGATTTTTTTAATGCCAGAAGTATGGATGTTTTTATAACTAAATTAAGAAAGAAGCTTAAAAAAGACAAAAACCTACAAATTTTAAAAGTATCTGGTTTTGGTTATAAATTAATTTGTTAACACTTTTATAATTACAAAAAATGTGTACCTTTAACCACACTTTTTTTAATCTTATTAATTATATTTATGCACGTTGCAATTGCAGGTAATATTGGCGCAGGTAAAACTACGCTAACCAAACTTTTAGCCAAACACTACAAATGGAAGCCACATTTTGAGTCTGTGGATGAAAATCCGTATTTAGATGATTTTTACACAGAAATGGAGCGTTGGTCTTTTAATTTACAGGTTTATTTTCTAAATAGTAGATTCAGACAAATTTTAGAATTAAGAGAAACTGGTAAAAATATCATACAAGACAGAACTATTTACGAGGATGCTCATATTTTTGCACCCAACTTACATGCAATGGGTTTAATGACCAATAGAGATTACAGCAACTATTCTTCTTTATTTGAGTTGATGGAAAATTTAGTTTCTCCACCCGATTTATTAATTTACTTACGTGCAGATATTTCTACTTTAGTAGGGCAAATACACAAACGTGGTAGAGAGTATGAAAACTCGATCTCTATTGATTATTTAAGCAGATTGAATGAACGTTATGAAGCGTGGATTTCTAAATACACTAAGGGGAAATTATTGGTTATTAATGTAGATAATTTAGATTTTGTAAGCAATCAAGAAGATTTAGGTTACATTATAGATAGAATTGATTCTCAAATTAATGGTCTATTTTATTAGTAACTATTTTATATACAAAAAAAAGGGGTGAAATTTAAATTTCACCCCTTTTTGTATTTTTAATTTTATGCGTGGAAAGCGCTGTCTAGGTCTATTAACAAATCGTCTACATTTTTTTTACCAACAATCAAATGTAAAAAAAAATCTATAACACCAATTTTTAACGCTCTATTTATATGGTCAAAAATGGCTGATAAACAATCTAAAAAATGTGGTAAATAGAAAATAATCCATACTTTTTTTAAACTAGTTTTTTGATAGCTCTTATAATACCATAGTGTATTCCTTCATGAAAATTATTAAAAACGATTGCTGTGTTTATAGAAGTTAGTACAAAACCTGTACTTGTAGGGTACTCATTATAATTTTCAAAAATACCAGCTTCAAAATCTTCTTCTAAAGTATCTGGCAAACCTATTAATAATTCTTTTACCTCTTTAAACTCCTCTTCTGTAAACGTTTTAGTAGGTAAAGTTCCTTTTTTGTGAGCTTCTATTAAATCATCTGGACACAAACAATTTAAACCAGACAATTTATAGTGTAACAATTGCTGTGTAACTACCAAATGAGCTACATTCCATGCTATATTATTTTTAAATCCTTCTGGAGTTTTATGAATTTGATCTAATGATAAACCCTCTAATTCTTTTGCTACTAATTCACGAGATTTTCTTAAAACATCGAATTGTATCTTCATTTTTATGTTATTTTTGATACCACAAATATAATTGATTAATATGAAGAAAGTATACTTTTTAAAAACTTGCGATACTTGTAGAAGAATTTTAAAAGAAGTAAACACCACAGGTTTTACAGAACAAGAAATTAAAACAAATCCCATAAATAAAGAGCAACTAGAAGAAATATTTCAGCTTTCTAAAAGTTATGAAGCTTTGTTTAACAAACGTGCTAGGTTATATACTTCTATGGATTTAAAAAACAAAAATCTAACAGAAAAAGATTACAAAAAATACTTATTAGAAGAATACACTTTTTTAAAACGTCCTGTTTTTATTATTGATGATGAAATTTTTATAGGAAACAGTAAAAAAGTAGTTGCAGCAGTAAAAGAGAAGGTTGGATAAATAAAAAATATTTTTTTTAAAAATTCATTGATAGGCTCATAGAACTTCCTTTGAAATTCAAATTTAAAGTTGGTTTATAATAAGATGTTTTATTTGGCATATCAGCATTATAAAGTTCAACTGCTTCTTTCGTTTTTCTATTAAAACCTTTTATAATTGGTATGGTAGCTACAATTAGAGCTGCACCTACACCAGCCAAAACCCATTTTGGATCTCCACCACCAATAGCAGTTCCAATAGGATAACCAACCAATGCACCACCTGATGCACCTAAAACCATACCCCAAGTTTGGTTTGTTTTTGCTGACTTTACAAGTTCAAAAACTTGTTTATTGTCTTTCACTACCTCTTGCATTTGGTTTAATGTTAACATTTTATCATTCTGAGAAAATGTATAACCACCAAATACTTTTTTCATTTCTATTTTTTGAGCGTTTACAGCTGTTAGTGTAATTATTGATAATAACAATACAAGGATACTTTTTTTCATTATTTAAAATTTGTTTTTGATTTAATTTGATTTTGATTTATATACTTTCATTAAGTTTTCGGCTTCTTTTTGAGCACTCCAATTTAACACAATTTCCTCTCTTGCTTGCACTCCTATATCTGGTATTTTTTTGGTGATAAATTGCGTTAACAAATCTTTCAATTCGTTAACATTACCAGCGTTAAACAAATACCCATTTGTATTATTTGTTATTAATGATGAATGAACGCCTACATTTTTAGTAGCTATAACAGTACATCCACAAGACATAGCTTCTGCAGTAACTAAAGAAAAACCTTCAGAAAAACTAGGCACAACCACCAATTTTGAAGCTTGGTAATACTTAACTATATCTGAAGTTTCATTTATAAAATATACTTGATTTTCTATTGCTTGTTTTTTGGCAATTTCTTTTAATTCTTCTAAAAAAGCTGGTTTATCTACTTTACCAACAATCACCAAAACCCAATCTTTATGTTCTTTTAAAATTTCTGAAGCTTCTAATAGAACGACTTGTCCTTTTGCTTTTCTAACTCTACCTGCACAAAGAATAATATTTTTTTTCGAAACATTTTCTAACTGAACATTTTCTTTAGGCACAAATTTATCTGCAGCAACTCCATGACCAACAATGGTGTTTTTTACACCTAAATTAACACTCATACTTTGTATTAAAGTAACTACCCTGTCTACACTTTTTAAGAGTTTTAAAGTTAATCCAGAAGGTTTTGTTTCTGCATGACGTGTAGCAACTAAAATAAATTTTGCACCCAAAGCTCTATAAACAAGCATTCTAATAATTTCGTTATTTCTGTGGCAATGCACCACTACCTCTCTATCAGAAAATAAAAACTTTCTTAATTGTTTAGGGGTTAAATGTGAACCATTTACGCCATAACCGTATAAATAAGTTTCAAACTTCCTGGAAAAAAAAGGCAACACATTTTCTATGCTTCTAGTAACACCTGTTCTTCTTTTATGAAAATGTGTATGTATTAAAATGGGTTTCAAAATAAGTTTGAAGTTTGAATAATTGTAATTAGAATTTCAAAAAAAATTACTTATGATAAATAAATTTGCGTTCTACAATTTCTATAAAACGATTTTCTAAATCTTCGTGCTCAGACCAATTATAATCTGGTTTTACCATTTTCTTGATAAACTTTTTTGCTTCTTTTTCTGTTTTAATTGTATTTAATTGAGAAACGACTCTATTAAAATCTTCTTGACTGTCATTAAATAGGTTTTTTACAAATGCAATTCTATCATTCAAACCAATTTGTATATTTCCTTGCAACTGGTCATTTAAAGATTTTTGTTGTATCGGCTCAAATAAATTTGCCATTACATCAACAGGAATGGTATCTTTTAATTCGTCTTCTAAACTAGTAACTTTACCTTCATCTGAAGATGCATCTTTAAAATTTTGAGGTTTCGCATCACCAAAAACCAAACCTTCTAACTCAGGTTGCTTTATTTCTTCTTCAATATCCTCTTTATCTACCTCTAAATATTCACTTTCATTTTCGACCTCTTCTTGCTGTTTTTCAATTTCCTCCTCTTCAAAATCATCGGCTACTTCTGCTGATAGCTTTTCATTTTCAACCTCTAAACACTCATTATTTAAATTAGTCACACTTGTTTGTGGCAATTCTTTTTCAACATCTTCTTTAGTACTTTCTACAACTCTAGTTTTATTTTCTAGTGCTTTTTCTAGAGTAACAGTTAAAGTTTCTTTAGCGTCTTTGGCGTTTGGTATATGATTAACATACTCTTCTACAAAAGCAAGTAACGATAGCCTTTCATAGACTTCTTGCGCTTTTTCTTTTAAAGCAAAAACATCTGTTCTGTTTTTCATTTGTAAAATACTGTGGGCTAAACTCACTAAATCGCTTTCCAATTTTTTGTGCATAAATTTTATTTTATTGGTAAAATGAATTTTATATAAATTATTTATTACTCGTAAATATTGCTAAATTTGTAGCAAATAAAAATAACGTAAATTTATAAATATAAAGCCTAAAATTACAAAATGTTTCTTGAAAATACGGTAAATTATACAGAACAATTTGGTTGGATAGAAGTAATTTGTGGTTCTATGTTTTCTGGTAAAACAGAAGAATTAATTAGACGTTTAAAAAGAGCGCAATTTGCCAAACAACGCGTAGAAATTTTTAAACCTGCTTTAGATACACGTTATGATGAAGAAGAAGTGGTTTCTCACAATGACAATAGAATTAGATCTACACCTGTACCAGCTTCTTCTAACATTAGATTGTTAGCCAATGATGTAGATGTGGTTGGCATAGATGAAGCCCAGTTTTTTGATGATGAAATTGTAGCTGTTTGTAACGACTTAGCAAACCGAGGTATTCGTGTTATTGTAGCTGGTTTAGATATGGATTTTAAAGGCAATCCTTTTGGCCCAATGCCTGCATTAATGGCAACAGCAGAATATGTTACAAAAGTACACGCAGTTTGTACACATACAGGTAATTTAGCTCATTATAGCTTTAGAAAAGCACAAAATAATGCTATTGTTATGTTGGGCGAAACCCAAGAATACGAACCTTTAAGCAGAGCTGCTTACTATAAAGCCTTACAAAAACAGCAAGAAAACAATCAACACAAAAAAAGTGATCAAAATAATTTAACAGACACAGATGCTTCCGAAATTACGGAACAGTTTTAAGCCTTATGAATAACCATGTTACTGTTTTAGAAATTGATGGAAATGCCCTATTGCACAACCTAAATTATTTTAAGAAAAAATTAAACGAAAAAACTAAAATTTTAGCAGTTGTTAAAGCCTTTGGTTATGGTAGTGATGGTGTTTTAGTTGCCAAATTTTTACAAGACAAAGTAGATTATTTTGCTGTTGCCTATACGCATGAAGGTATTGCTTTAAGAGAAGCTGGTGTAAAAACACCTATCTTAGTTTTACACCCTCAAATTTCAAATTTAGAGGCGATTACTCAACATCATTTAGAACCCAACTTATACAACTTTAAAATTTTTGAAGCTTTTTTACAGTTAGCAGAAAGTATTCCGTTAATAAATTACCCACTTCATATAAAGTTTAATACAGGTTTAAACAGATTAGGTTTTTGCCATACAGATATTGATAAAATAATTACCAAATTAAAAAATACTAATCATGTTAAAGTACAATCTCTATTTTCTCATTTAGCTGCTAGCGAAGATTTAGAAGAGAAAGATTTTACTGTAAATCAAATAAATAATTTTACATCCACAGCACAGCAGTTTTACAAGCTTTTAGGCTACAAACCTATGTTACACATTTTAAATACATCTGGTGTTGTAAACTTTGCAAAAGCACAGTTTGATATGGTTAGAATTGGCATTGGTTTATATGGTTTTGGTAATGGTGCTAAAGAAACTAATCAACTTAAAAATACACATAATTTAAAATCTATTATTTCTCAAATACACTTTATAGAACCTGGAGAAACTGTAGGATATAACAGAGCTTTTGTTGCAAAAAGCCCTAAAAAAAGTGCTACAATACCTATTGGGCATGCAGATGGTATGTCTAGAAAATTGGGAAATAAAAAAGGCTATGTACTCATCAACAATAAAAAAGCAAAAATTATTGGTAATGTTTGTATGGATATGATTATGGTTGATGTTACCAAAATAGACTGTAAAGAAGGGGATGAAGTTATTGTTTTTAACAGTCAAAAGATGTTGCAAGATTTTACCACAGTTTCAGAAACTATTGTATATGAAACTTTAACAGCTATCTCTAATCGTGTTAAAAAAACATTAAAGAAATAATTTTTTTATCTTAGTTAGCAAATTAACTAATTAAAAAACAATAACATGGGAGTACTAAAAGAGTTTAAAGACTTTGCAATGAAGGGTAACCTTGTAGATATTGCGGTAGGTTTTGTTATGGGAGCAGCTTTTAAACAAGTTGTAACTTCTTTTACGGGAGGTATTGTCTCTCCGCTAATTGGATTACTGTTTAATGCAGATTTTAAAAATTTAAAATGGATTATTAAAGATGGTATTGCAAACGATGCTGGTAATGTGGTTGGCGAAGTTGCTGTACTTTATGGAGACTTTTTAACAAACGTTATCGATTTTATAATTGTTGCTTTTGTAATGTTTGTAATAGTTAAAGGTATTAACGCAACTAAAAAGAAAAAAGAGCCTGTACCAGAAGTACCAAAAGGACCTTCTCAAGAGGATTTATTAGCAGAAATTAGAGATTTGTTAGCAAAACAAAAGTAATTTTTATTGGTTTAAAAAGGTTTGTAATTCAGTTTCTAAGGCTTTATAATCAAAAGATTGTTCGTAAAACTTACGTTTGTCTTTATTATAAATAATGGTTACAGGTATTGCTCCAGACCAATTTTTATCAATATCTTTTATCCAGACATCTTCGTTAACATCATTTAACAAGACCACTTTAGATTGTAAGTTTTTCTGTTCTATAAACGGAATTAATTTCTTTTCCATTTGTTTTGGAAAGTCTAGACTCACCAATAAAACCTCTACATTTTTATCTGCATATTCTTTATTAATTTTTTCAAAATAGGGTAATTCTTTTACACAAGGTCCACACCAAGTTGCCCAAAAATTAACAACATAAATTTTGTTATCTTTTTTTTCTAAAAGCGGTTTTAACTCTTTATATGTATATGATTTTACTGAAGTTTTTTCAGCAATCTCCACCGTTTTTAGATCTTTATTGTTTACAGTTTCTTTTTTACAAGAAAGAAAACCAATCAACAAAAAAGACAATACATAAACTTTATATTTCATTTCATAAAAATATAAATAATTTAAATATAAAATTAATAATTAACTGATTATTAACCAAATATGTCGTTTAGTATTTTTGCTAAACGAATACCACCAACTTGCAATTGTCTTCTAGCTATACCTAAATAATCGTAAGAATATCTGTAACGTAAATTTTCACCCTCTTTTACAGATTTGTATAATTCCTTGGTAATTTCATGTACTTCATTTACCCATTCTATAACTGTACCTTTTTGAATTGCTTTTATCTGGTTTTTTGATAAATCTTGTGCATTATTTGCCAATTCCACGTAGCTCATATTCCACTCTTCTATCATTTTGGTATCCCAAACTGCATGTAAATTTGTCCCTTTTCCAAACCATTGTACTTGTATAGTATTGCCTCCTTTATCTTCTCTTTGACCAATATGCATAGGTTGATGTAAATCTCCAACAAAATGAACCAATAACTTTAGAAAAAAAGCTTTGTCTTTATCTGTACTATTTTCATCTTTTAAAATGCTAATACATTTGTCAATACCTGTTACTAAATCTCCTTGCGGATTCTTTTCTGCTGTTGCATAGGTTTCATCCAAATCCATATTAATATAATGCCAAGGATAGTATTTACTGTAAGATCTATCTGATTTTATTTCGTCTGCATAGGTAGATACAAAAGCTAAACTTTCTCCTTTTAAAAGTTTGTCAATTTTTCTTTTGGCTCTTCTTGTTAAATGTTTTTCTGCAATTTTACCAGTAACTCTATGTCCATTTTGACCCCAAAAAAAAGCTTCTTCGTTACTAGATTTAGAAATAAAAAAGAATGGTATCAGTAATAAAAGTTTAAATTTCATGAGAAGTAATTTAATTTGTTTTTTGCGAAGTTATAAAATTTTTTATCTAAAATATTTGGAAATCAATAAAACAATTTAATATATTTGTGATATCAATTTAATATCATACTAAATTTTACATTATGAAAGCAGAAAAAATTATTAAACTTGCCAACGGCTATTTAATGTTGGCAATTGTATTTTTATTATTCTTTGGGGGTATAACCATGTCGTTCATCAAAGAAACACCAGCTTATATACCACTTTCAATTCTAGGTTTTATAGGCTTTTTTGGCTTTATTTTAGTAAACCCTAATACATCAAAAGTAATTTTATTATTTGGTAAATATGTAGGCACCATTAAAGAAAACGGCTTGTATTGGGCAAATCCTTTGTATAGAAAGAAAACCATTTCTTTAAGAGCAAGTAATTTTGATTCAGAAAGATTAAAAGTAAATGACAAATTAGGAAATCCTATAATGATATCTACCATTTTGGTTTGGCGTGTTACAAACACCTATAAAGCTGCATTTGATGTAGATAATTATGAAAATTTTGTACGTGTACAAACAGATGCTGCTGTTAGAAAGTTAGCAAGTATGTATCCTTATGATAATTTTGCAGACGAAGGCCATGATGAAGATATTACTTTACGATCTAGTGTAAATGAAGTTTCTGAAGCTTTAGAAAAAGAAATAGACGAACGCTTAACCATTGCTGGTATAGAAGTTTTAGAAGCAAGAATTGGCTATTTAGCTTATGCAAATGAAATTGCTTCTGCCATGTTAAAAAGACAGCAAGCAACTGCCATTGTAGCTGCAAGACATAAAATTGTTCAAGGTGCAGTAGAAATGGTAGAAATGGCTTTAGAAGAACTAAACAAAAAAGAAATTGTAGAGCTAGATGAAGAACGTAAAGCAGCAATGGTAAGCAACTTATTAGTTATTTTGTGCGGTGATAAAGAAGCTTCACCTGTTGTAAATACGGGCACTTTAAGTCATTAATAGTTGTATGCAATATGCAAAAATGAATAATTTTAAAATCTGAAACGAAACAAAATGAAAGAATATAAAGTAGTAACCTTAAAATTAGGGTTTAGAAATAGAATTCAAAATTTTGAAGATTTATTAAACCAATATGCAAGAGAAGGTTGGGTTTTTAAAGAAGTACCAAGTGGATGGAATTCTGTAATTTTAGAAAGAGATAAAAACAGGTAAAAATGAAAGTTTTTAAAGAAGAACAACGTTTTACCCAACTTTGGTTAATTGTTTTAATGTCTGTGGGTTTATTTGTGCCTATAACTCTTATTTTTCAAGAGTACAGCAAAGAAAACTCATCTATTAGTAACAATGAACTAATAGGAAGTACTATTGCAATTTTAGCTTCCGGTTTACTCATTTTTTTCTTTAAATTAAAAACAAGAATAGACGAAAAAGGGATTTATTATCAATTTTTTCCATTTCATTTTAAATACAAATTAATATCTTGGTATGAAATTGAAAATGCATTTGTAAGAACTTATGATGCTATTGGAGAATATGGTGGTTGGGGTTTAAAAGGCGGTTTCTTCTGGAGAAAATCCAAAGGAACTTGCATTAATGTTTCTGGTGATATTGGCATTCAATTAGAATTAAAAAATGGTAAAAAACTACTAATTGGTACTCAAAAAAAAGAGGAGGCTATTAGTGTTTTAAAAACGTATATGTATAAAAATTGATGCAAAAACTAGATAAAAATATAGTAATCATCAGCACTCTAATGACAACTTTAGCTTGGTTGTATGTAGTTTTCTCCTACAATAATTTACCTAGCAAAATTGTGGGGCATATGGATTTAGAGGGAAACATTACTAGGTTAGATGATAAAAGTACCATTTGGATTTTACCAATGATATTTACAGGTTTACAAATACTTATTTATTGGTTTTCAAAAAAAATAAAATTCAAAAACAGTAATTTAAAAAATGACGCAGCTCAAAAAACAGTTTCTCTTTTTATGCTTCCTTATATTGCTGTTATTTTATTGGTTGTAGAGATTTTAATAATCGAAAAATCTAATAATCCAATTTTAGATTTAAGTTATTTGCTTTTTGTAATAGTGAGTTTTACTATTCTTTTTTTGATTCTCTTATTTTCGTTTATCTATAAAAATTTAAACACATGATTAGAGTACTAACTTATCTAGTAATATACATTTTAGGAGTTACTATGGCAATTGCACAAGTAAAGTCTGAAAACATCATTTTACAAAATGGCCAAATAGAATTACCTGGTACATTAACCCATACATCAGAAAAGCAACCTTTATTAATTTGGGTGCATGGTTCTGGTAATATAGACAGAAATGGTAATCAGTTAGGTACGCCTGTAAAAGCAAACTACATTAAACAATTTAGAGATGCTGTCAATAAAGAAAATATTGCCTTTTTTAGTTTTGATAAAAGAACTGCAAATAAAAAAAACAGCGCGTTTTTAAAAAACACTAAAATAACAGATTTTGTGTTAGATGTTCAAGAAGTTGTCAAACATTTTAAAAAAGACAAACGTTTTTCTAAAATTGTATTAATAGGTCATAGCCAAGGTTCTTTAATTGCAATGTTAGCTTCAAAAAATGTAGATAAATACATTTCAATTGCTGGTGCAGGAGAAACCATAGACAAAACCATCCTTAAACAATTAAACGCTAAAAACCCAACTTTAGGTAAAGCTGCAAAACAACAATTTGACACCTTAAAAATCAAAGGAAAAATAGAAACAGTAAATCCTTTTTTGATAAGTATTTTTGCAAAACCCAACCAACCTTTTTTACTTTCGTGGATGCAATTAAATCCTACCAAAGAAATTAAAAAAGTTAAAAAGCCAACTTTAATAATTCAAGGTACCAAAGATTTACAAGTAAAAATTGAAGATGCAAAGGCTTTAAATGAGGCAAAACCAAACGCAAAATTGGTATTGATAGAAAACATGAATCATGTTTTAAAACAGATCACTAAAAACGAGGATAACTTAACTTCCTACTATTCTAATACATTTTCCATTTCAGAAAAACTAATAGAAGTTGTCGTAAAATTTGTAAAACAATAAAATGGCAAAGAAGAAAGCTTTCGCATTGCGAGTTAATGAAGATATGTTAAAAGCCATAGAAAAATGGGGTGCAGACGAATTTCGATCTACAAATGGACAAATAGAATGGATGTTAATGCAAGCTTTAAAAAACGCAAATCGGGAACCTAAAAAAAAGGAGGAATAAAAAAGGGGTTAAAACCTATTGCTTAAACAAAACTGTTAAAATAAACGCTCCTTTTTTATGGAGCGTTTTCTATTTTGTATCTTGTTCCCACTAATTCAAATAATTCAAAGTTTACAAAATGAAAAAACTATTCACACTAATTTTTTTAACTTGCTCTACCCTACTCTTTTCTCAAGAGTTTTCTATGGATTTGGTAAAAAACATGAAACCAAGAAACATTGGTCCTGGAGGAATGTCTGGTCGTGTAACTTCTATTGATGTCGTAGAATCTAACCCAGAAATCATTTACGTAGGAACTGCTTCTGGAGGAATTTGGAAATCTACGTCTGGTGGCGTAAAATGGGAACCTATATTCGAAAAAGAATTAACAGCTTCTATTGGGGCAGTTGCCATTCAGCAATCTAACCCAAGTGTGGTTTGGGCAGGTACTGGAGAAGGGAATCCAAGAAATAGTTTAAATGGTGGTTTCGGAATTTACAAATCTTTAGACGCAGGTAAAACCTGGAAATCTATGGGCTTAGAAAAAACACGTCATATTCATAGAATTTTAATTGACCCTACAAACCCAGATATAGTGTATATAGGTGCCATTGGTTCTCCTTGGGGAGAACACAAAGAACGTGGTGTTTATAAAACTATGGATGGTGGAAAAACTTGGAAACAAATTTTATTTACCAATATAAAATCAGGAACTGGAGATTTAATTATGGATCCCAAAAATCCAAATAAGATAATTGCTGCAATGTGGGAACACAAACGTGATCCTTGGTTTTTTAAATCTGGAGGAGAAGGTAGTGGTTTATACATTACACATGATGGAGGAGAAAATTGGAAGAAAATTACCGAAAAAGAAGGTTTTCCAAAAGGTGAATTAGGTAGAATTGGTGTAGCAATTGCGCCCAACAACACAAATATAATATATGCGTTGGTAGAATCTAAAAAAAATGCCTTGTACAAAAGTGAAGATGGTGGTTTTAAATGGAAAAAAATAAACGATAAACCTGGTATTGGAAACCGTCCTTTTTACTACTCAGAAATTTATGTAGATCCACAAAACGAAAATAGACTTTACACTGTTTTTACCTATGTAAATGTTTCTGAAGATGGTGGGAAAAACTTTAAACAATTAATGCCTGCTTATGGTGTAGACAATGGTGTGCATCCAGATCATCATGCTTGGTGGATACACCCAACAAATGGTAAATTTATGATAGATGGAAATGATGGTGGTTTAAATATTACCAAAGATGGCGGCAAATCTTGGCGATTTATTGGCAACATTCCTGTAGCACAATTTTATCACATTAATGTTGATAATGAATATCCATACAATGTGTATGGAGGAATGCAAGACAATGGTTCTTGGAGAGGTCCTGCTTATGTGTGGAAAGCTCAAGGAATTAGAAATTCTTATTGGCAAGAAATTTCTTTTGGTGATGGTTTTGATGTAGTTCCAGATAAAGACAATTCTAGATATGGCTGGTCTATGAGTCAGCAAGGTTCTGTGGTTCGTTACGATTATATTACAGGAAACAATTACTCTGTAAAACCAACTCATAAAGATCCAAATGTGCAGTTGCGTTTTAATTGGAATGCTGCTATCAACATAGATCCTTTTGATAATAATACCTTATATTTTGGAAGTCAGTTTGTGCATAAATCAACAGATAAGGGATTAACTTGGTCTGTAATTTCTCCAGATTTATCTACCAATAACCCAGAAAAGTTAAAACAATCGGAAAGTGGTGGTTTAACTATGGATGCAACTGGTGCAGAAAATCATTGTACAGTTTTAGTAATAGAACCCTCTCTTTTGCAAAAAGATGTATTGTGGGCCGCAACAGATGATGGGCAAGTACACATCACCAAAAATGGCGGAGAAAACTGGACAAATGTTGCAAAAAACATTAAAGGTTTGCCAGAAAACAGCTGGATTACGCAAATTAAAGCCTCTAACAAAAATAAAGGTGAAGCTCTTTTAATTGCCAATGATTATAGACGTTTTAACTACACACCATATGCCTACAGAACTAAAAATTACGGTAAAACTTGGCAACGTATTGTAGATGAAAAAGATGTACAAAGTTACACCCTGTGTATTATAGAAGATCCAGAAAACGCAAACCTATTGTTCTTAGGTACAGATGATGGATTGTATATTTCTGTGGATGCTGGAGGTAAATGGACAAAATGGACCAATGGTTTTCCAACAGTTCCTGTAAAAGACTTGGTAATACACCCAAGAGAACAAGATTTAGTAATTGGTACTTTTGGGAGAGCTGCTTGGGTTTTAGATGATATTCGCCCTTTAAGAGCTTTGGCAAATAAAAATGCTACTTCAAAAAAATTACAATTATTTGAACCACCTACCGCATATCAAGCAGCCTACCAACAACCCACTGGTAGTAGGTTTGGCGCAGATGCAATATATCAAGGAGAAAACAAAAATGGTGGTGCTATGATTTCTTATTTTGTTGATGTGCCTAAGGTTGATAAAAAAGCGAAAAAGAAGAAAAAAGAGGATGTAAAATACGACTCTATTAAACTAGAAATTTTTAATGACGCTACACAAATTAGAACCTTAAAATTTAAAGCTCCTAAAGAAAGTGGTGTATACAAAATAACTTGGTATTTAAGAGAAAAAGGAGTTGCTAGAGCTTCTAGAAGAATTAGAGAATCGAAAAGAGAACCTTCTGGAGTTCAAGTAAAACCAGGAACATACAGATTAAAAATGACTTTTGGTAACGAAGTTTCAGAACAAGATATTAAAGTTGAGTTTGACCCCCGTTTACAGATTTCTCAGGCAGCAATCAACCAAAAATATGCAGCTAGTAAAGAATTGGAAAAATACCAAGAAAAAATTGCTGCAGCTGTAAAACAATTAGTACAAAGTAAAAACACTGCAACTTCTATAAAAAGTGATTTATCTAAAAAAGACAAAAAGAAGTACAAATCAGAAATAAAAAAATCATCAGAAATTATTAAAAAAATTGATGATTTAATTGCTAAATATTTAGGTTCTATTGACAAAAGGCAAGGCATTACCAGAAACCCAGAAATAACCGTAAACCAACGTTTTGGACAAGCTAGTAGATATATACGTTCTCGTTTTGGCGAACAAACAGCTACAGAAACTATGTTAATGAATCAATTTAAAAATGAATTTACCAAAGTAATTTCTGAAACCAATACCTTTTTTAATAATGATTGGGTTACCTACAAAGCCTCTGTTGAGAATATTAAAATATCTCCTTTTAAAAAGACTAAAATATTTACAAGCAATTAAATGTATGCGTTTTTACCTTTTAATTTTAAGCATGTGTTTTCTATTTTGTAAAATACATGCTCAAAATAATACTAAAGATCAATTGGGAACTTGGTATATGTACAATGGTTCTCATAAAGTTTCAAAAAAGTGGACTCTAAAAACTAGTTTTCATGTAAGATATTACGAGTTTATTACAGAATATCAGCAAGAAATATACAGGTTTGGTGTAAATTACGCTTTTAATAAGAAAATAAATTTAACCCTAGGCTCTGTGTATTCTATAAAAGATATTTCTTACAAAGAAAATTTACCAGATTTGTATGAATATCGCTTTTATCAAGATTTAAATATGAAAGATAATTGGGGTAATTTTAAAGTAAAACATAGAATTAGATTGGCACAACGTTTTAAAAGACAAAATTTTACAAACAAAACTACTCATAGAATTCGATATGGTTTATTTGTAAAATATCCGCTAAATAATAAGCTAACAACCTATGCCTTTAATGAATTTTTTATAAAATTTGCAAGCAAACCGTTTGGCGAAAACAGAACTGGGTTTGGGTTTTTACATCAACTAAATTCTACGTTAAAATTAAATTTTGGATACCAACAAATAAAACTGCCAAATCAAATTCAAAAAAGATTACTTCTCGGTATTGTTATAAACACGAATCACTTTAAAAAATTAACATAAAATATGGAGCCTATTTTCACAAACGACGCCATTGTATTTGGTATTTTAATGATTTCTTTAGGAATTGTTTTTTACACAGAAAGTATAAAAACAGGTTTTTGGCCAAAATTTTACAAAATAGTACCAGGTTTATTTATGGCCTATTTTATCCCTGCTTTATTTACAACAGCAGGTATTATTTCCCCAGAATGGGAAACCATAAATACCGATGGAGAAACGATTGCTAAAAGCTCTCAATTGTATTTTATAGCCAGTAGATTTTTATTACCAGCTGCATTGGTTTTAATGACTTTAAGTATCGATTTAAAAGCCATTTTTAATTTAGGCAATAAAGCATTGATAATGTTTTTTACAGGAACCATTGGTATTATTATAGGGGGTCCTTTAGCTATTTTATTAATCTCTATTTTTTCTCCAGAAACAGTTGGTGGCGCAGATTTTGATGCTGTTTGGAGAGGACTTTCTACTCTTGCAGGAAGTTGGATTGGTGGTGGTGCAAACCAAACTGCCATGTTAGAAATATACAAATACAATCCAGCAAAATATGGAGGAATGGTGTTTGTAGATATTGTAGTTGCTAATATTTGGATGGCTGTATTATTAATTGGTATTGGTAGAAAAGATAAAATTAATAAATGGTTAAAAGCAGATACTTCTGCTATAGAAGAATTGAAAGAAAAAGTAGCTTCTTTTTCTAAAAAAGTAAAAAGAAATCCGTCTTTAACAGATTTAATGATTATGCTAGCCATTGCTTTTGGCACAGTTGGTTTTGGCCATTTTGCTTCTAAATACTTAGGCCGTTTTTTTAACAGCTTTGTAAAAGGAATGGAGTCTCAAACATGGCGTAATATTTTTTCATTTTTAGGATCGAGTTTCTTTTGGTTAATTAGTATTTCTACAATTGTAGCTATTCTAATTTCGTATACAAAAGCTAAAAATTACGAAGGGGCAGGAGCAAGCAAATTAGGTAGTGTGTTTATCTATATTTTAGTAGCAACAATTGGTATGAAAATGGATTTAAAATTAATTTTTGAAAACCCTGGTTTAATCGCTATTGGCTTAGTTTGGATGAGTATTCATGCAGGTTTATTAATAGGAATTGCAAAATTAATTAAAGCACCATATTTCTTTTTAGCTGTGGGTAGTCAAGCTAATGTTGGTGGTGCTGCTTCTGCACCTATTGTTGCACAAGCTTTTCACCCGTCTTTAGCAACAGTTGGTGTTTTACTCGCAGTATTTGGGTATGCAATTGGTACAGTTGGTGCTATTTTGTGTACAATTTTAATGGAATTATCTGCCAGCATTTAAAAAAATAAAGCATATTTGCAATCGTAAAAAATCATAGTATGAAACGTATAATTGGTATTATTTTAGTAACTATTTTACTAACAGCATGTTCTTCTAAAAAAGAAAGAAGCATGGTCGTTGAAGGAAACATTAAAGGTTTAAAAAAAGGAGTTTTATATCTTCAAAAAATGAAAGATACTGTTTTGGTTTCTATAGATTCTGCAAAAGTGATTGGAGATGGAAACTTTAAATTAACAGATGATGTTGATTCTCCTGTAATGTATTACATCACATTTAAAGGAAATACTACCGATAAAAGAATTCTATTTTTTGGTAATAAAGGAACTATTACTGTAAATGATAATATTGAAACTTTTGGTTTTAATCCAGAAATTATAGGATCTGAAAACCAGTTAGTTCTTAATGATTTTGCTAAGATTAATAATCAGTTTAAAAACCAAAGTTTAGAATTTATTAAAAAAGAATTTGAAGCAAAAGCAGCAAATGATAAAGAGTTATTAGCTAAAGTGCAAGAAGATTATAATAGAATGGTTCGTAGAAAATACTTATATACTACAAACTTTGCACTTACCCACCCAAGCTCTGAGGCTGCACCTTATATAGCATTAACAGAATTATACAATGCCAACATTAAACTTTTAGACACCATAAACAAGACGCTTACACCCAAAATAAAAGCTTCTGATTATGGAAAACGTTTGGACAACTTTATAAAAAGATTGAAAGAAACCGAAGAGAAATAGAAAAAAAACTGAATCTAAGAATTCAGTTTTTTTTATTAAATTTATAAGATGAAATACTTATCTCCAGAAATTGAAGCATTATCAAAACAGTTTGAAGAAACAAAATCTTTAGCGAGAATTGGAGTTTCTTGTGGTATTTTTCAAGATTGTGATTATACAGAAGAAAGACCTAAACCTATTTTAAGAAATAAAGAAGATTAATTTTTTACTTTTAAACTCCACTCAAAACTAAATTTAGACACCACGTCTGCTTCTTCATTTTTTCCTCGAGAAATTAAGGTAATCACTTGCCCTTCTTTTGTTTCAATAGATTTTTCAATTGCTTGTTTTATTGTATGACCACCTTTACAAGTAAACATAATTTTACCAGTTGCCTTTTTATAAAACTCTGCTTCTTGTTTGGTAACTAACATAGATACTTTCTGATTAGATTGAGATATAGCATACATCACCAAAGCACCAGTTGACATTTCTGCAGCCATACCCTGGGCAGCCCAAAACATACTTTTAAACGGATTCTGATTTATCCATTGATGCTTAATTTGTACAGTACAAACACCATCCTTTAAGGTTTTTACCCTTAAACCAGACAGCCAGCCCAAGGGTAGTTTAAAAAGCATAAAAGAATTGATACGGTTGGGTGTTATTTTCATCTTATCTTGTATTTATTAGCAATTTACTATTTTTTTAATAAATCAAACGAAGAATTTAAATGTTAATATTTTGTTAATTACAGTACTATGTATTGCATAATACCTTTTTAAAGATATATATTTGCATAAGAAAGTATTATATACAATTCAAACATGAAACATAACACCCAAAACACAAACGCTTTTTTAATTCATATTTCTGCTTTTGCAGGTTTTATATTTCCATTTGGTCATATTATTACACCACTTGTTGCGTGGCAAACATTAAAAGAAAGAAGTGCATTTTTAGATGCGCAAGGTAAAGAAGCTGTAAACTTTAATATTAGCTATACCCTATATGCTTTTGTATTAACCTTACTATTTATTCCTTTTGCTTTTGGGTCTTTTTTTAGAAACCTAATTGCTAGTCATCATTTTCATTTCGACTTAGATTTTACCCCAAACATTTTAGGTGTTATTGGCTTAGGTTCTGCAGCAGGTATTATTTATTTAGTTGGTATTGCTTTAGTTATTATTGCCTCTTTAAAAGTTAGAGATGGCGAAAACTACAAATATCCATTTACAATAAATTTCATAAAATAAACCACAATATATGAAGATAGAAAACACAAAAGCACAAATGAGAAAAGGTGTTTTAGAGTACTGCATTTTATCCATTTTAAAAAATGGAGATGCTTACACTTCTGAAATACTTTCAACTCTAAAAAATGCAGAAATGATTGTGGTAGAAGGCACGATTTACCCATTATTAACCCGTTTAAAAAACGCAGGTTTATTAACATATAGATGGGAAGAATCTACCTCTGGCCCCCCAAGAAAATATTACGTTTTAACAGAAAACGGAGGCATGTTTTTAAAAGAATTAGACAAAACATGGAGCAATTTAGTTAACGCAGTAAACCAAGTAATTAGCACAAAAACAACTTCAAATGAATAAGACAATAAATATAAATTTAGGCGGATTTTTCTTTCATATAGATGAAACTGCTTATCAAAAATTAAAAAGATACTTAGAATCTATCTCTAGATCTTTAAGTGAAGATCCGCAGGGAAAAAACGAAATTATTGCCGATATAGAAGCACGTATTAGCGAGCTTTTATCAGAAAAAATAACAGACGCAAGACAGGTTGTAAATGAAAGCGATATTGAAGATATTATTGCAATTATGGGACAACCAGAAGATTATGCAGAAGCAGAAGAAACCTATTCTGATGCCAATTACGCTTCCCGAAAAAATAACGCATCTGGTAAAAAACTATTTAGAGATGGTGATGACAAGTTTTTAGGTGGTGTTGCTTCTGGTATTGGACACTATTTTGATATTGATGCAATCTGGATACGTTTAGGCCTATTAGCCTTATTTTTTGGAGCTGGTTTTGGTATTATTCTTTATATCATCTTATGGATTTTATTACCTGAAGCTAAAACCACTGCTGAAAAATTACAAATGGAAGGCGAACCTGTAAATATAGATAACATAGAAAAAAAAATTAGAGAAGAGTTTACACATGTTTCTGAAAATGTAAAAGATTTTGCCAACAATGCGTCTTTAAAAATTAAAGATGGTGCAAATGAGTTTTCAGAAAAAATAAATAAAACTTTTTCAGCAAAGACAAAAAAAAATAATGGTATAGAAGATTTTTTAAATACTATTGGTAACCTATTTCTAGTGCTCTTTAGAGTTATAGGAAAGTTTATAGGTATTATTCTAGTATTTATAGCTGCTGCTGTTATTTTATCTCTAATTATTGGAGGGTTTTCTTTGGGTAGCATAGAGTTTTTAAACATCGATGGCAATTTTATAAACTATCCGCATTTTTTTTATGATGCTAGTTTACCAAAATGGGTGTTAACTATTTGTTTGTTTACCTTAATTGGTATTCCATTTATTGTACTGTTTATATTAGGATTAAGAATTTTATCAAGCAACGTAAAACAGTTTAGCAAAACCACTTCTTTAACATTATTAGGTATTTGGTTAATTGCCTTATTAGCTATCATTTTTACAGGAATCGAGTTTGGTACAACCCATGCTAATTATGGTAAATATGTAGAAAAACAAGAGCTAAATATTACTAAAAAAGATACACTAATCTTAAAAATGGTAAATGATGATAGCATTTATTACAGACATAATCTAAAAAGAACCTATAGTAAACAAGAAGTAGAAATAGAAAATACTATAAAACTGTATTCTAATTATTTACGTGTAGATGTAGAAAAAAGCAATACAGGTAAAGCTTATTTTGTAATACAAAAAGAATCTTATGGTAGAAGTAGCATTAAAGCTCGTAAAAATGCAGAACAAATTAATTACAAATACAACTTTACAAATAATCAAGTAGTATTAAACGCTTTCTTCTTATCAGATGTAAAAAATATTTTTAAAGATGAAGAAGTAAAAATCACCTTCTTTGTTCCTGAGAAAACCACAGTATATTTTGATAATTCTATGAGATATTTTTTAATGAATGTTAGAAATAAGGATGGTATTGATGAGAGAGAGATGGGGAATCATCACTTTAGAATGAAAAAAAATTATTTAGAATGTACAGATTGTAAAAAGGAAGAAGAAAAAATAGAAATTAAAGCAACTATATAATTACAACTCAACCGAAACAATCAACAACTGGGCTACTAAATTTAGAGGGTAAGCGTCTATTATGAGATATTTACCATCAAAATTAAAAGCATTATTATGAAAACAGCAATTAATCGAATTTTAACAGTACTTTTTATAACTACTTTACTTGCATCTTGTAGTGTAGGCATATTTAACAGCGTAAATGGCAACAGAAATGTTGTAACAAAACAACGAACTTTACAACCAGATTTTATAGGGATTAACGTAAGTAATGGTATCGATTTATACATCTCTCAAGATGATAATACGGCAATATCTGTAGAAGCAGATGAAAATTTACACGACATCATTGTTACTGAAGTTGAGAACGGAATTTTAAAAATATACACAGAAAAAAATATTTGGCAAGCAAAAGCTAGAAAAGTATTTGTTACTATAAAACAATTAAACTCTTTAAAAGCCACAAGTGGAAGTGATGTGTATGGAGAAGGCATTATAAAAGCAAATGAAATTGCCCTATCTAGTTCTAGTGGTGCAGATATAAATATAGAAATTGATGCTAAAAATATATCTACAAGCGCTTCAAGCGGTGCTGCTATAGAAATAAGTGGAAAAGCTATCAATCATGCATCTAATGCTGCAAGTGGCAGCTCTATAAATGCCTATAATTTAAAAAGTAACAATGTAATTGTAAGCGCAGCAAGTGGTGCCGATATAGATGTTTTTGCTTCAGAAAAAATAGAAGCAAAAGCTTCTAGTGGTGGTGATGTAGATTTTAAAGGAAATCCGAAAAAAATATCTAAGAAAAGTTCTTCTGGTGGAAGCATTTCTCAAAAATACTAATTGGAAATTAAAAAGGGTGCTTAATTATAAGCATCAACCTTATATTGAATAAAATTTTATTAGAAAGCTAACTTCTAATATAGTTACTAATACTTGGTTTTATTAGTTTACTTAGTAAGACGCTGTTTTTTTTCAAAACAGCGCTTACTCTTTAGTATGTTTTTAAAATTTCTAAAAAAGCAGTTCTATCAATTTCTTTGGCGCCCAAACTGGCTAAATGATCAGTATAAACTTGGCAATCTATTAATTGATACTTCTTGTTTTTAACCAAATGGATAAAGGCTAATTTAGAGGCATTAGAAACTTTACTAAACATACTTTCGCCACAAAAAATGCCATTAATTTCCAAACCATAAAGACCACCAACCAGTTCTGCATCCTTCCAAACCTCTACAGATTTTGCAATTCCTTTTTTATGTAAGTTAATGTATGCTTGCTCCATATCATTTGTAATCCAAGTACCAAAATCATCTTTTCTATCGATACTTTTACAGTTGTAAATTACTTGGGCAAAAGCTTTGTTTTCTGTGATTATATATTTCTTTTTTTTGATGATTTTCTTCATGGATTTAGATACTTTTAAATCATCTGGAAACAGTACCATTCTTTCAAAAGGACAATACCAAATAATAGGATCTCCTTGAGAATACCATGGGAAAATTCCGTTTTTATAAGCATGAATTAATCGTTGTTCAGACAAATCGCCACCCAAAGCAATAATGCCTTCTTCTGTTGTAAATTCGTATGGTGGAAATGCAATAGTATCTGAAAGCCAAATCATTTAAAATCTATCTTTTTTTTTGCAAATTTAACCATTTCACAAAAAACAGTTAATCTATTATAATACACGCAATTTATTTAGAATTAGTTCTTACTTTTACAAGCTCATTAAAACGCTATTTTTTTGAATAAAAAGAAGAAAAAAAGGAAAAAGAACACTGCTTTTATTGGCAAAAGATTACATGTTTACTATGGCAGAACAGGTTTTTATCTATTTGTTTGGGAAAGTTTAAAAAGAGCTTTTTTTCCCATAGTTTTGGTGGTTCTACTCTTATTTTTATTTAATAAGTATGTTTACGATGTTAATGAGGGTTTAGAAACTATTACAGAAACTTTTTCTAGAATTGGTATTTTAACTACTTTTTTTATTTCAGAAACACTTTTGGGTTTAGTACCACCAGAAATGTTTATAGCCTGGACTAAAAAAACTCCAGAACCGATTTTAAATTTATCCATTTTAGCAACACTATCTTATTTTGGTGGTTTATTATCTTATTTTTTAGGTAAAATGACTTTAAAAATACCTGCTGTAAAAAAATATTTAGAAGTAAAAATGGCTGCCAATTTAAAAAACACTAAAAAATGGGGTGGCTTTTTAATTTTAGTAGGTGCATTATTACCTTTACCTTTCTCAATAGCGTGTTTAGCTGCAGGTATGATTAAATATCCTTTTAAAAATGTAGTTGTTTTTGGGGTATTTCGTTTTTTACGATTTGCAGTTTATGGGTGGGCAATTTTTAAAGTAGTTACTTAATAGTTTACATTTGTATTATGGGATTAACAAACAACGATATTTTTAAAAAATTACGTGTAGCGCATAAATTGCGAGATACAGATATTATAGAAATCTGCAAATTGGTAGATTTTAAAGTAAGTAAAGGTGAATTAGGGGCTTTTTTTAGAAACGAAGACCATCCAAAGTATATGGAATGTGGTGATCAAATTTTAAGAAACTTCTTAAATGGCTTAATTATACATTTACGTGGACCAATGCCAGAGAAAGACGGTAGTCGTTAGTTTTTAGTTTTTAGTTTTTAGTTTTTTTTATAACAGAAAAACTGAAACTGACTAATAATAAAAAAGAGTACAATTTTAAAAATTGTACTCTTTTTTATTGATTATTATTGTCTATCGTCTAAAGACTACTGACTATTTTAGAATGGTAAATCATCTGGTTCTTCGTCAGAAACTTTACTTGCTGGCTCAAATTGGTCTACTGGAGGTAAATTTTGATTTTGAGATGCGGTTTGAGATAAGTTCTCAATTCTCCAACCTTGTACAGAATTAAAGTATTTCGCTTCACCTTGTGGGTTTATCCACTCTCTACCTCTTAAATTAATAGAAACTTTTACATCTTGGCCAACATTATAGCTATTTAACAAATCTGTTTTGTCTTGTACAAACTCAATCATAATCATTTGCGGATATTGCTCGTCTGTAGTAACAACTAATTCTCTTTTTCTAAAACCATTAGAACCAAAAGTTTGTACCTCTCCAATTAATTTTATTTTCCCGATAACTTCCATAATATAAATCTTAACTATTTAATTAAAAGCACTTTCCAAGCACTTTCTACATCATTTTTATTTAAAAACTCTTGCGCAAATGTATGTTTTTTTAGGGTTTCTAACCCAATAAATTGCGGATGTTCTTTTGCAAAGTTATTAACAGTTTCTTTAGTTGGCAACTGTTCTACATTGCCTAACATACCTAAATTATTGCCTGTTAAAATAGGACTATTTCTAATTTCTTTGGGTATTTGATCTACACCAATCCCTAAAGTACGAATGGGTTTGGGTATTTCAAAAAAGCCATCTCTTGCTCTAGAATAGTAGCTACCTCCTGCTCTTGCAACCAAATCTATTTTATGTTGATCTATGCCTCCATTTTCATCTAAAACGTCTTCAGAAATATGCACTTTTACAACTTCGCAAATAATTAAATTTCCTGCTCCAGCTTCATCACCTGTAAAAATAACATCATTTACTTTACACTCTAATTGCACAGGAGATTCTGCAACTCTAAATGGTTTTATTTTGTCTGATTTTAGCATGGTAAATCCTGCTTTTTCAAACTCGTTTACACCTGCTGGATACTCTGTAGAACTTAAAGACATTTGTTGTACAATAGCATAATTTACAATATTAATAACCACTTCTTTTGTTGCCAAAGCATTCTCTAAAGTATGTTTTGTAGTATTGTCTCTAACTCTTCTTGCTGGAGAAAATATTAAAATAGGCGGATTTGCTCCAAAAACATTAAAAAAACTAAATGGTGATAAATTGGGCTTGCCATTAGTATCAATTGTGCTAGCAAATGCGATGGGTCTTGGTGCAATACTACCTAATAAATAACTATGTAATTTTCCTGTTGATATTTCTTTTGGATCTATACTTAACATAAAAATTGTAATTTTTTAAAATGTCTATTAAGGCCCAATTGAGAACTAAATCTTTTAACCGTACCAAAAAAACATTTGTTTAGTAAAAAAATGTCTTGTAAAGATACTATCAAATTAACAAATGAGTTATATCCTTGAAACCTTTATATTTGTTTTTATGAATTTTACAACCAATACCTTTTTCTTTAAAAGAGTTGCTGTTTTAACTTCTTTGGTGATCGTTTCTCTCGTTTTATGGAATACGTTTATCTTTTTCCAAAAATTTAAGAAAGAAGAAAGAATTAAAATAGAAATTTTAGCAGCTGCACAAAAAGAATTGGCAACAAATTCCGATTTAAATGCAAGTGTAGATTTACCTTTAAAAGTAATTGAAAGTAGCAATAACATTCCTATGATTTTGGTAAATGCTAAAGGTGAAATTTTAGAGATACAAAACTTAGATCCTGTAAAGTCTTTAGATAAAAACTATGTAGCGAAACAGTTGCAAATTATGAAGTCTCAAAACAAACCCATAGAAGTAAGTTATAAGGGAAAAAACAAACAATTTGTATATTATAAAGATTCTGAACTACTAGACAAACTAACCTATTACCCAATTGCCTTAATTTTAATTTTAATACTATTTTTAAGTGTAATTTATTTATTTTATAATTCTAATAAAATTGCAGAAACCAATAAATTATGGACAGGAATGGCAAAGGAAACGGCCCATCAAATTGGCACACCTTTGTCATCTTTATTAGGCTGGATTGCCATTTTAAAAATGGAAAAAGTAGATAATAAGTATGTCGAAGAAATAGAAAAAGATGTTAGTAGATTAAACACTATTGCCAATCGTTTTTCTAAAATTGGTTCTACACCCGAATTGAAAAAAGAAAATATTATTACCATTACAAAAACAGCTTTCGATTATTTAGCATCTAGAAGTTCTAAGCAAATTTCCTCTACATTTTGGGCTTCAGAAGATGTTATTTACACAAACTTAAACACAGAGTTATTTGGTTGGGTGATAGAAAATTTACTAAAAAACGCTATAGATGCTATGTCTGGCAAAGGTAGTTTACAAGTAAAAGTAGAAAATACACAGAAAAAAGTAAAAATTACAGTTTCAGATACTGGAAAAGGCATGCCTAAAAAAATGTACAAACAAATTTTTAAACCAGGTTTTACTACAAAAAAACGTGGTTGGGGCTTAGGCTTATCTTTGTCTAAACGTATTGTAGAAGATTACCACAAAGGAAAAATATTTGTCCTAAAATCTGAAGTTGGTAAAGGAACTACTTTTGAGATTTTGTTGGAAAAGTTTTAAAAATTACAAAATATAGAAAGAGTAATTGTAGTTCATAAAAACCAAAAGTTTCTAATAGTATTTGAATTATCAATGTTTCAACTTACTCAAAATTTGCAGCAATATCATTGGCCAAATCAACAAATTCATTATTTGTTAAAGATACTTTTTTAGTAAATTGCGCATCTTCCATACTATTTAAAGGAATTAAATGCACATGCACATGTGGTACTTCTAAACCAATTACAGACATGCCAATTCTTTTACAATCAATTGTTTTTTCTAAGGCTTTTGCTACGCTGTAAGAAAAGTCCATTAAGCTAGCATATTCGTTTTTAGACAAATCGAAAATTTTATTTTCTTCTTTTTTAGGCACCACTAAAGTGTGGCCTTTTGCATTGGGATTGATGTCTAAAAAAGCAAAAAAATCGTTATTTTCTGCTACTTTATAGCTTGGCAATTCTCCGCTAATAATCTTTGTAAAAATACTCATAGTTGGTTTTTTAGTAAATATAAGAAAGAATTCGAATTTATAATTTTAAAATGCTCTTCGTATAAATAAGGACTATAGTTTACAAACTAGTTTAGCCCTGATTGAAATGGCATCCTTTTTATGCTGAACTCGTTTCAGTATAAAAAGATATAATGGAAAGCAGGAAATAGCTTCTTAAAAAAATTACCTAGAAATCTCTACAATTTCAAATTTCATAATGCCACTAGGCACTTTAATTTCTGCAATTTCGCCTACTTTTTTACCTAGTAAACCTTTTCCAATTGGCGAGTTTACAGACAATTTTCCGTTTCTTACATCGGTTTCAGAATCTGCTACCAATCTATATTTAAGCTCCATACCGTTTGCAGTATTTTTTATGACTACATTAGAGTGGATTAATATTTTAGAGGTGTCTAGTTGACTTTCATCTAAAATACGTGCATTTGCTATTACATTTTTTAGTTTTGCAATTTTTGTTTCTAAATGAGACTGCTCTTCTTTTGCAGCATGATACTCTGCATTTTCACTTAAATCTCCTTTATCTCTTGCATCTGCAATTTCTTGTGTAACTCTAGGTCTTTCTACTTGCTCTAATTGCACTAACTCATCTTTCAGTTTTTTTAAACCTTCTGGAGAATAATATGATATATCACTCATAATTTTTTGATTTTAATTCTTTTTTACCTTAAATAAATTATAAGGTAATTTTTATATTTTTCTAAACCACTACTTACTAGGGATTTAAATTTAAAAATCTCATTGCCTTCACAGGAATGAGATTATAACAAATGTACAAAATATTTGTAACTTGCCATCGTTTTAAATGAAAGGAAACCAATTATGATTAAAAAAACACTTATTTGCTTATTGTTTTTATCGCTTTTTTCTTGCGAAGATAATACTACCATAAACGATTGTTTTAGAGGTGTTTTTGTATCTGAAGTTATAGAATTTAGGCTTCCTGTTTATCAAGACCTAATTGTAAATGGTGGTAGCACTACCAATACCATAAATGGAAGATTAATTCATATCATTAGAAACTCATCTTCTAATTATATTGCTTTTGATTTAGAATGTCCTCTTAGAACTTGTAATTCTCCTTTAGATATTTCTAATTTACCAACAATAACTTGTCCTTGTCATGACAAAAAATACAATTATCTAGAAGGTGGCAGAGTTATAGGAGAAGAAGGTTGTAGTATGTTAATGTACAATGTTACACCTGTTGGTAACAACGCTATACAAATAACAAATTAATTTTATAGAATAGTTAGTTAGAGTTATGTATTTTTGTGGAAACACAACACATATTTATCGTGAAAAACTATTTTTCTTCAGATTTTAAATTAGGCATTCTTGGTGGTGGTCAATTAGGTAGAATGCTGCTTGCAGAAACGCAAAAACTAGATATTTACACAACCATTTTAGATAGCAGTACAAATGCACCTTGTGCAGAAATTTGTAACAAATTTGTGGTTGGTAATTTATTAGATTTTGATGCTGTTTACAATTTTGGTAAAACTGTAGATGTTTTAACCATAGAAATAGAAAATGTAAATTTAGATGCTTTAGATAAGTTAGAAGAAGAAGGGTTAATCATTTATCCTAAACCAAAAGATTTACGAGTTATACAAAGCAAAGCAAGGCAGAAAAATTTTTATGTATACAACCAAATACCTACAGCAGATTTTTCTCACTACGCTTATTTAGAAGAGTTAAAGCATTCTTACGAAAACAATATCATCGATTTTCCTTTTGTATGGAAAGCTGCACGTTTTGGTTATGATGGAAATGGTGTTAAAATTGTTAGAAATATTGAAGATTTAGAAAGCCTACCCAATGTTGAGTGCATTACAGAAAAGTTAATTCCGTTTAAAAATGAATTGGCTGTAATTGTAGCTAGAAATGCTGATGGAGAAACAAACACCTATCCTGTTGTAGAAATGGAGTTTCATCCAGAAGCAAACCAGGTAGAATATGTAATTTGCCCTGCAAGAATAGATTTTAAAGTGGCAGAAAAAGCAAGAGAAATTGCTTTAAAAGTAGTTAGCAAGTTAGATTTTGTTGGTTTATTAGCTGTAGAAATGTTTCAAACTAAAAAAGATGATATTTTAGTAAACGAAGTCGCACCAAGACCACATAACTCTGGTCACTATTCTATTGAAGCTAGCTATACCAATCAATTTGAACAACATTTACGTAGTATTTTAAACCTACCTTTAGGAAATACAGAAAGTAAAGTAGCAGGAATTATGGTGAATTTAGTGGGTGAAGAAGGTTTTTCTGGTGATGTTGTTTACGAAAAAATTGAAGATATTTTAAAAATTGAAGGTGTTACACCGCATATTTACGGAAAAAAAGAAACACGTCCTTTTAGAAAAATGGGGCATGTAACCATTGTAAATAAAGATATTGACAAAGCCAGAGAAATTGCTCAAAAGGTAAAAGAAACGATTAGAGTGATAAGTAAATAAGTTTTTTTGTATTTTTGATTTATTATGACAGTTATTGAAACAAAGAAAAATATTAAAAAATTAATTGACAAACTTTCTAATGAAAATATAGATGAAGTTTACAATTATTTACAACAACTTTCTTTAAAAGATAAAAATCGTATTTCTATCATTAACAATCTTTTAGAAGAAGAAAAATGGTTGTTTGAAGAATTAGCAAAATGATATCTAAAAAACTTGCTATTGAATTAAATAAAATCATTTCTGAAAAATCTGGAGGTTCATATGGTTTAAGAGACGAATCTTTACTTTTATCAGCATTAAATAGACCTTTTCAAACTTTTGATGGAAAAGATTTATATCCATCAACATTAGATAAATCTGCTGCACTTTTTCAAAGTATTATTATAAATCATCCTTTTATTGACGGTAACAAAAGAATGGCATATGCATTTATGAAAATGTTACTTATAGAAGATGGTTTATATATAGAAGCAAAAAAAGAAGATACATATAAATTTGTTATGAAAGCTTCTGAAGGAAAAATGAGTTTTGACGAAATTAAAATTTGGTTAGTTAACCACCTTAAAAAATAAATTATGGTAGGAATAATAATGGGAAGCGATTCTGATCTTCCAATAATGCAAGAGGCAATAGACATTTTAGAGAGTTTTGACATTCAGATAGAAGTAGATATTGTATCTGCACACAGAACTCCAGAAAAACTAGTAGACTATTCTAAAAATGCCCATAAAAGAGGTATTAAAGTAATTATTGCAGGCGCGGGTGGTGCTGCGCATTTACCAGGAATGGTGGCCAGCATGAGTCCTTTACCAATTATTGGTGTACCTGTAAAAAGCAGAAATTCTATAGATGGTTGGGATTCTGTATTGTCTATTTTGCAAATGCCTGGTGGTGTACCCGTAGCAACTGTTGCTTTAGATGGCGCTAAAAATGCAGGTATTTTAGCAGCACAAATTATTGGAGCTTCAGACAAATGTGTGTTAGATAAAATTATTGCTTACAAAGAAGGCTTAAAATTAAAGGTAGAAAAAGCTTCTGAAAGAGTTAGAAAATAGCTTTCAAAAACAATAAATTCAACTACTTATTTCTTATTTTTATGCCACAAATCATCAAATGCATATTTGTTGACTTGTGGCATCATATTTTTCATTAAACATCAAAGATTTACGATTCAAAAAATAAATTTTGATGATTAAATTTTAAACTTAAAACAACATATGAATCCACTTTTACAAGATTTTAATACAGCGCCTTTTTCTAAAATTGAAGAAAAACATTACAAACCTGCTATTAAAAAAGCCATCAACATTGCTAAAGCAGAAATTGATGAAATTGTAAACAATACAGATAAACCAACATTTAAAAACACAACTGTAGCTTTAGACTTTGCTGGCGAAAAACTAAACCGAATTACAAGTATTTTTTTCAATTTAAACGCAGCAGAAACCAATGATCAAATTCAGAAAATAGCACAAGAAGTTTCACCTTGGTTAAGTGATTTTAAAAATGACATTACTTTAAACGAGGGGCTTTTTAAAAAAGTGAAAACTGTTTTTGATAACCTAAAAAATTTAGATTTAAATGCAGAACAAACCATGCTATTAGAAAAACAATACAAAGGTTTTGCTAGAAATGGTGCTAACTTAAAAAATGCTGACAAAAATACTTTAAGAGAAATAGATTCAAAACTTTCTAAATTGTCTTTACAGTTTGGCGAAAATGTGTTGGCAGAAACCAATGCTTTTGAGTTGCACTTAACGAATGAAAATGATGTGTCTGGATTACCAGAATCTGTTAAAGAAGCGGCAAAGCAATTAGCCTCTGAAAAAGGGAAAGAAGGTTGGATTTTTACTTTAGATTACCCAAGTTACATCCCTTTTATGACCTATGCAGATAATAGAGAATTGCGTAAAAAAATAGCAATTGCTGCAGGAAAAAAAGCATTTCAAAACAACAAAAACAACAATGAAAAAATTGTTTTAAAAATTGTAAAACTACGTCATAAAAGAGCCAATTTATTAGGCTATAAAACCCATGCACATTTTGTTTTAGAAGAAAGAATGGCAGAAAACCCAGAAAAAGTAATTTCCTTTTCTAACGAGCTGCTTGAAAAAGCAAAACCTGCTGCAAAAAAAGAATTCGAAAATTTAGAAAAATACGCTAAAAAATTAGACGGAATCGACCAACTTCAAAAATGGGATGGTGCTTATTATTCAGAAAAATTAAAAAAAGAAATTTTTGATTTAGACCAAGAAATATTAAAACCTTACTTTAAATTAGAAAATGTAATTGATGGTGTTTTTGAAATTGCAAATCGTTTGTACGATTTACAATTTGAAGAAGTTTTTAATATCGATAAATATCATAAAGATGTTAAAACTTACAAGGTAACAGATACCCAAGGGATTTTTATTGCTGTTTTCTATGTAGATTTTCACCCAAGAAAAGGAAAACGCAATGGAGCGTGGATGACATCTTATAAATCGCAACAAATTAAAAATGGTGTAAACGAAAGACCTCATGTTTCTATCGTGTGTAATTTTACAAAACCTACACCAACCAAACCATCATTACTAACTTTTAACGAGGTAACTACTTTGTTTCACGAGTTTGGGCATGCATTACATGGCATATTAGCAAATACAACTTATAATAGTTTATCTGGCACCTCTGTTTCTTGGGATTTTGTAGAATTACCAAGTCAGATTTTAGAAAATTGGTGTTACGAAAAAGAGGCTTTAGAGTTGTTTGCTAAACATTACGAGACTGGAGAAGTAATTCCTATGAAATACATTACAAAAATTAAAGAATCTGCAAGTTTTCATGAAGGAATGCAAACCTTACGCCAATTAAGTTTTGGCTTATTAGACATGAAATGGCATAGTGAAAACCCATCTGAAATCAACTCTGTAAAAGAGTTTGAAATTGATGCTTTTGCCAACACAAAATTATATCCTGATGTTGCAGAAAATTGCATGAGTACTTCATTTTCTCATATTTTTCAAGGAGGATATTCTTCTGGATACTACTCTTACAAATGGGCAGAAGTGTTAGATGCAGATGCTTTTGAGTTTTTCTTAGAAAAAGGAATTTTTAGCAAAGAAGTTGCTACAAAATTTAAAGAAACAGTTTTATCTAAAGGAGGCACCATTAACCCGATGGATTTATATAAACAATTTAGAGGAAAAGAGCCTAAGCCAGATGCACTTTTAAAAAGAGCAGGATTATTAGTAACAAAATAATTTCTCTTGTTTAATTCTATTTTCTTTGAAAAAATCTTCTGATTTATACAACTCTGTTTTTCAAGATTGCTTTTTCTTTAATAATATAAGTTGTTGTAAATCATTTGTTTATTTAAAATTCTCTTGCTATTTCTTTATGCTCAGCAAATTCTTTACCTTTAGATTATAGCCCGTTGGCAATTCTCAGTAAGCAGTTTTACAGGCCGTTTGGTTCTGATAAATGTGTCTGTAAATTATTTATTCTTTTCTTCAATCCATTTACTCATGTATTTGGTTGCTTGCAAAGTTTGATGTTGTAAAACAGACCCCATAAAATTACAAATTCTATGTGTTTCTAAGTTTTGTTGAATTGTATCAATTTTATCGAAAAATAGTTTCCCATGTTTTTCTTTACCGTAAATGGTATTTATAATATCAATTCCGTTTTTTTGTGAAGTTTCCCAGATATTTTTATCTGTATATAGCTGAACTGCTTTGTTTGAAAATTCTGTAAAATTGTCCTCTATAAAGCCATTCCAAGGTAGATTGTTATGCATCCCTTCTGCACCTATTTTTGTAGTAACACTTGGTGTACCACAAAGCATTGCTTCTGTTAATTTACCTTTAATACCTGCTCCAAAATTTAAAGGCGCTAAAACTACTTTTGCATTTTTTACTACTTGGTTTGCATCTTTTGCAAATCCTTTAATTAAAAAGCCTTCTTTTTGGTTGTGCAAATCTTGTATTTGTTGATTTATATAAGCACCATAAATGTGTAACTCTGCATTAGGAATTTGTTTTTTAATACGAAACCAAACTTCTTTTTTTAAAGTTAAAACAGCATTTACATTGGGTTTATGAAAAAAGTTTCCTATAAATATAAAGTGCTGTCTATCACCAAAGTTTTTCCATTTTTCTTGTTGATATTTGCTAATCTCATCAAACAAAAAGGGTAAATACATTACAATAGCTTCATCAATTTTAAAGAGATTTTTTAATAAATCCATTTCGAAAGTCGAAATTATTAAAGACAAATCGCATCGTAAAATAGACGCGATTTCTCTTTTGGTAATATCTTGTTTCAACAACTCATCTGTAGTAAAATTAATTTTATTCTTTACACAAAGCTCTCTTGTTTTTCGCAAACAATGTAAATCTTCTGTATCTAAAATTCTAAGTGCTTTAGGGCAGTATTCTGCAACTCGCCAACCAAATTGTTCTTCGGTCATAAACCTATCAAACAATACAATATTAGGTTGCAATTCTTTTATAAAATCATCAAAAGAAGTATGATTCAATTGTAAGGTAACCTCTTTAACACCCAAAGAAGTTAAGTCTATTGCTTTTTCACTTTTTAAAGAAGTAGCTGCAAAAATTATCTTATCAGCTCTTTTTAAAAATTGATGAATTAACTGCAACATTCGTTTTCCTGCTGCAGAAGAATTGGGCTCTACCCAAACTGTACCAATAATTAAAACAGTTTGTTTTTGCACCTATTTAACAGACATTTGTTGCTTGTAATCTGCTTGTACTTTTTTACCCCAAGCTACAACAGTTGCAATTTGCTTTTCTGTTAAATTTGCTTCAGAGTGTGTCCAAGTATAAGAATTTAAAGGCATTTCTCCTTTTTCAACTTCTTCATATAACTCGTCCATTTTATGTTCTTTTCTTTTTAAAGAATACTCACTCCATTTAGAAAAGTTTAAATGTTTTTTTCCATCTTTTACATGCTCATCTAACCAATAATTTATAGGAGTAATTTTATCATACCAAGGATATCTTGTTTTTGCAGAATGGCAATCAAAACAAGTAGTTTCTAATATTTTTTTTACATCTGCTGGCGGATTTGTTTCCACTAAAAATGTGTTTACAGTAGCAATATCTCCATCATTTTTTTCTGGACCAAAAAATTGAGCTATCAGTAAAACAACTAAAAGAAAAACGAGTATTTTTTTTATAATTTTCATTGGTAAATTTTAAGGATAATTTATACTGTAAAACTACTAAATTCTTACTTTATTCTGTGAAAATATCCGTATTTTTGTCAACTATTATTAAAAAACGAACCAAAAGGTTACAGAATACGCAAAAAAAAGTACTCATGAAATACGATATTATTGTAATTGGCTCAGGACCTGGTGGATATATTTCTGCTGTTAGAGCATCACAATTAGGTAAAAAAGTAGCAATTATAGAAAAATACGCCACTCTTGGTGGAACCTGTTTAAATGTTGGTTGCATTCCATCTAAAGCATTATTAGACTCTTCGCATCATTATTACGATGCTATTCATCATTTTGAAGAACATGGTATTTCTGTAGAAAAACCGAGTTTTGATTTTGGTAAAATGGTAGAAAGAAAAGCCAAAGTTGTAGAAACTACAACAGGAGGAATCAAATATTTGATGGACAAAAATAACATCGATGTTTTTGAAGGTTTGGGTTCTTTTGAAGATAAAACGCATGTAAAAATCACTAAAAATGATGGTTCATCTAAAGTAATAGAAGGTACTAATATTATTATCGCAACAGGTTCTAAACCAGCAACTTTACCATTTATAGAAATTGATAAAGAACGTATTATTACATCAACAGAAGCTTTAAAATTACCCGAATTACCAAAACATTTAATTGTTATAGGTGGTGGTGTAATTGGTTTAGAGCTAGGCTCTGTGTACAAACGCCTAGGTGCAAATGTAACTGTGGTAGAGTATGCTCCAAAAATTACACCAACTATGGATGCTGATGTTTCAAAGGAATTACAAAAAGTGTTAAAGAAACAAGGTATTAAATTCAACGTAAGCCACGGTGTTACAGCTGTAGAAAGAAAAGGTGACGAAATAATTGTAAAAGCAAACAATAAAAAAGGAGAAGAAGTAACTTTTACGGGAGATTATTGTTTAGTTGCTGTTGGTAGAAAAGCATATACCGAAGGTTTAGGTTTAGAAAAAGTAGGTGTAGAAGTTAATGAACGTGGTCAGATTTCTGTAAACAATCATTTACAAACCAACGTTTCTAATATTTACGCCATTGGCGATGTTGTTAAAGGTGCAATGTTAGCACACAAAGCTGAAGAAGAAGGCGTTGTTGTTGCAGAATATTTAGCTGGTGAAAAGCCACATATAGATTATAACTTAATTCCTGGCATTGTTTACACTTGGCCAGAAGTTGCTGCAGTTGGTAAAACTGAAGACGAATTAAAAGAGTCAAAAATTGACTACAAATCTGGTAAATTTTCGATGAGAGCTTTGGGTAGATCTCGTGCAAGTGGAGATATTGATGGTTTTGTAAAAGTTTTAGCAGATAAAAATACAGACGAAATTTTAGGAGTTCATATGGTAGGTGCTAGAGTTGCAGATTTAATTATGGAAGCTGCTGTAGCTATGGAATATAGAGCCTCTGCAGAAGATTTGGCAAGAATTTGTCATGGACATCCAACCTATTCTGAGGCTGTAAAAGAAGCTGCAAAAGCTGCTTGGGATGGCAAACCTTTAAATGCCTAAAACGCATTTTTATAACTATTTTAAAAGCAACCATTTTTTGGTTGCTTTTTGTTTTGATAAAGTTTCTTACATTTAGCAAATGAAAAAATTCCTATCTATTTTTTTTCTTTTATTCTTTTATACTTTACTTCAATGTCAAGAACATAAAAGCCCTAAAACACAACCCTCTAAATTTTTAGAAAATTTTTATTATACCATAAACTTTGGGGGTATTTTTTATCCTTTTACAAATGATAATTTAATTGATGGCTACAAAACAGATACTTTTTCTAAAAATTATTTTTCTGGAAGAATTGGTTTTGGTTATAAATTTAAAGAGAATTTAGCATTGCAATTTGGTGTAATGAGACCTGCTGCTTGGTTTAAATATGATAATATAAATAATATTGGTTATGATAGAAGTGTTTGGATTAACGCTTGGTATTTAACACTAAAAAAGAACATCAACCTTACTGAAAAATTTTCTTTTTTTGGTGAAGCTGGTGCTGCAAATGTAACAAGAATTGGCTTTTCTATAAGTGATAAAGTAATATATCCTGATGCACATTTTGGAAGTTTTATCTATGGATTTGGTTTTAACTATAAATTAAGTGAACGTTGGCGATTGAATTTAAACGGAACATTTATTCCTAAAAGACCTTCCCAAAATCAACCCTCGATTTCACAAACTACAGTTGGCTTTGAATATCATATTCAAAAAATTGATGATAAATTGGCCTTAACATATGCTAATGACAAAAAATACTTTTTTCCAAATAATATTTTACAAGTAAGCTATGGCAATAGCGCAATTGGTTTTGGCGTCAATCGCTTTTTTGGAATGAGTTTAAAAGTAGGTGATTTTGAAAGTTTTGGAGTTCCTGTTTTTTGGGTTGGCGAAGTAAAAGCTGCACAATCATTTTCTATAACTTACCAAAGATTAGCCTTTAGAACCCAAAAATTATTTTCTTTAGATTGGGGTGTTAGTGTTACCTATTTTAATACAGAAGCAACCAACGAAAATGTTTTTGCTTTTTCTATTTTTCCAACAATGCGTTTTTATGTACTTAGAAAAAAAGGATTTGATATGTACGCAAATTACGCTGTAATTGGGCCTACATTACTTACTAAAAAAAATCTAGACAACTTAAATACTGGGCCAAAAACAACGTTTCAAGATACCATGGGATTAGGTATTTTCTTTGGAAAAAAAAGAAGTTACAATGCAGAACTTAGAATTATGCATTATTCTAATGGAAATATTTTTCCGCAAAATTCTGGAGTTGCAGTTCCTATTCAATTCACACTCGGAAAAACATTTTAATCTACTTTAAAAATACTGTTTTGTAACCAATAAGATTTGTATTTTTACCCATTACTATGCAAAGAACTAACCGTACTTTTTCTGTTGATAATATTGCTGATTTTAAAGAACATTTATTAATTTGGTCTCAACAATTTGATACTGCTCTTTGGCTAGATGCCAATAATTATCACCAACAATACAGCAACTTTGATGCTGCTTTAGCAGTAGAAGAATTTACCGCAATAAAAACCGATTATGACAATGCTTTTGATAAATTAAAGGAATACCAAAGCATGACCAATGACTATATTTTTGGCTACATTTCTTATGATGTAAAAAATGATATAGAACAAATTTCATCTAAAAATTTTGACGGTTTAGACTTTGCAGACTTGTATTTTTTTCAACCTCAAAAACTAATTTTTATTCGTGGTAATAACATAGAATTTAAGTATTTGAATATGGTTGATAATGAGATTGAAACTGATTTTGAAGAAATTAAAAATCTTGGTTTCAACTGTGTTCAACAAGATAATATCGTAAACTCAGATATCAAAATAAAACTTAGAATTCATAAAGATCAATACCATAAAAAGATACATAAAATATTAGACCACATACAAAAAGGAGATATTTATGAAGCTAATTTTTGTCAGGAGTTTTATGCTGAAAACGCCACTATAAATCCTGTAGAAACTTATCAACAACTTAATAATATTGCGGCACCTCCATTTGCTTGTTTTCTAAAATTGGAGCATCAATACGCATTGTGCTCATCACCTGAAAGATATATTAAAAAAGAAGGAACCAAAGTAATTTCTCAACCTATAAAAGGCACTGCAAAAAGGTTAATTAGTAAAGTTGATGATGAGAAAATTGCATCAGATTTACAAAAAGACGAAAAAGAGCGTGCAGAAAATGTAATGATTGTAGATTTGGTAAGAAATGATTTGTCTAAAACTGCAAAAATGGGAACTGTAAAAGTAGAAGAATTGTGCAAAGTGTATCCTTTTAAACAAGTACATCAAATGATATCTACAGTAGTTTCTCAAGTGGAAGAAAACATACATCCTGTAGAAATTATTAAAAGTACGTTTCCAATGGGAAGTATGACAGGTGCACCTAAAGTTTCTGCCATGAATATTATAGAAAACCTAGAAGAAACCAAACGTGGCTTGTATTCTGGTACAATTGGTTATTTTACTCCAAAGGGAGATTTCGATTTTAATGTTGTGATAAGAACCATTTTATATAACGAAGAAGAAAAGTATATTTCTTATTCTGTGGGAAGTGCTATTACCATAAAATCATCAGCAGAAAAAGAATATGAAGAGTGTTTGTTAAAAGCAAAAGCTATGAAACATGTGTTGTCAAACTCTAAATAAATTCTATGATACCCAACAAAGAAGAGCTATTCCAAAAAACTTTAGAAAGTTTAGAAGAAAAACCCAATGAGCAAAATATGTTTAATGCTTTTTTAAAAATATATCCAACTGAATGGAAACAACTAAAAATTGCGTTTTCTAAATTTAACAGAAGTAAACAATTTGGTAAAACAATTCCTTTACCAAAACCAGAAATGTCTTTAAGAAAAGAAATAAGAATTTGGTTAAATAAGAAAAGTCAAAAATAGACCTCACAGGTTTTAAAAACCTATGAAATCTTGCTAAATACAAACTATAATAATTTCTAAATTATTCAGTACTTTTGAGCAACAGATGCAAGAAAAACTTAAAAATCATATTGCTAAAAATCTTCCTTTTTTAAAGGATAAAAAACTATTAATTGCCATTTCTGGCGGCGTAGATTCTGTAGTATTAACACACCTTTTAACTCGTTTAAATTTCAATATTTCTTTAGCACATTGTAACTTTCACTTACGTGAAGAAGAGAGCGATTTAGACGAAAAATTTGTAATTGATTTAGGTGAAAAACTAAAACTAAAAACACGAACCATTCATTTTACTATAGAACCCATTGGCTCTATACAATTAGCAGCAAGAGAGTTGCGTTATCAATGGTTTCAAGAATTAATTGATAAAGACCAGTTTGATTTTGTATTAACAGCACATCATGCAGATGATAATTTAGAAACCTTTTTAATTAACTTAACAAGAGGCTCTGGTTTAGATGGTTTTACAGGAATACCTGTAGTGAACGAAAATATTGTACGCCCGCTATTACCTTTTTCTAGAGAAGAAATCATCGCATTTGCGAAAAAAAATAAAATTTCTTGGAGAGAGGACAAAAGCAATGCTGCTACCAAATATGTTCGCAATAAAATTAGACATAAAATTGCGCCAGTTTTAAAGGAAATAAACCCTTATTTATTAGACAGTTTTTCTAAAACATTAGAAAACCTAAAAGAAAGTCAACAAATTATTGAAGATAAAATTACTGAGGTTTCTAAAGAAATTATTAGCAAAAAAAATGGGCTTTTACATGTAGATGTTTCAAAAATCCAAAAGTTATCTAACCCAAAAGCTTATTTGTATCAACTTTTAAAACACTACAATTTTACAGAGTGGAATGATGTGTACCATTTACTTGCTGCACAATCTGGTAAACAAATTTTTTCTAAAACTCATGTTTTATTAAAAGACAGAAGTAAATTGATTTTATCTGAAAGAGATTTTTCGTTTATATCAAAATCAATATTTAAAATTGAAGAAAATCAATCTGAAATTTTAAAACCCATTCACATGATTTTTGAGAAAAATATTGAAAAATCAACAGATACTAAAAACAGCATTTTTGTTGATAAAACAAAACTAAAATTCCCTTTAATTGTAAGAAAGTGGCAAAATGGCGATTATTTTTACCCTTCTGGAATGGAAGGGAAAAAGAAATTAAGTAAATATTTTAAGGACGAAAAATTATCACTCATAGAAAAACAACAAATTTGGTTGCTTTGCAACAATAATAACGACATTATTTGGGTTATCAACAAAAGACAAGACAATCGTTTTTTAAGCAAAAGCCCGGAGACTAGTTTAAAAATTATGCTAAACAAGTAAGATTTTGTACCTTCCAAAAATGAATAAACAATACTAATTTATGAAAAAAATATGCCTTTTGGTAGCAATCGTAGCAATGATTTCTTGCCAGCAAGAAAAACCGATAAACTATGTAATTATTTCTGGTAAAATAGAAAATGTAAAAACAAAAAAACTAACCCTATTTAGCCAATATGATACAAGTAAAAAAGTTGATATTTCTTTAGCCGAAGATGGTACTTTTGTAGATACTTTAAAAATGGATAGCAATTTTTTTGTTTTAAGGCAAGACAATAATTTAATTGAACTTTATGCGCCAAATGGCAGTAAATCAAATATTAGCTATAATGCCACTAAAAAAGATTCTACTTTACAAATTACAGGAAGCCTAAGTGCTATTAACAACTATTTACTTGCAAAAGGAAAACTTTCTAAAGAGTTAATGGGAGATCAAAAAGAAATGTTTTTAAAAGATGAAGCTGCGTTTAAAGAACATATTTTAAAAATAAAAACGGCAGAAGAAGATTTACTTTTTAAAACAGATGGCATTTCAGAAGATTTTTCTAATATGGAGAAAAACAGTATAAATTATGAATATTTAGCTACGCTGAACAATTATAAAACTTACCATGGTTACTATTCAAAAAATAGAGCTTTTGAACCATCAGAAAATTTTCTTGATGATTTAAAAGGTTTGGACTTAGAAAATGAAAAAGATTTTTTAAACTCTAAATTTTATAGAGATATTGTAAGTTCTAAATTAAGAGATAAAACAAGTGATTTGGTTAAACAAGACTCAACAATCTCTAGTGATATTGCCTATTTAAAAGTGGTATCAGAGTTAAATAATCAAAAAATAAAAAACAAATTATTGTATGATGATGCTAGATATGGCATTACCTACACAGATAATTTAGAAGAATATTACAAATTATTTTCTAAAAACTCTACAGATGAAGAAAATAACACAAAAATTGCTGCAGATTATAAGAAACTAAAATCTTTGGCAAAGGGAAGTCCTTCTCCAAAATTTACAGACTACGAAAACAATGCAGGTGGTAAAATGTCTTTAGAAGATTTAAAAGGAAGCTATGTTTATATAGATGTTTGGGCAACTTGGTGTGGTCCTTGTATTGCAGAAATACCATCTTTAAAGAAAGTAGAAAAAGAATTTCATAATAAAAACATAAAATTTGTAAGTGTTTCTATTGACACAGAAGATGCTTATGATAAGTGGAAAAAAATGATTGTAGATAGAGAGTTGGGTGGAATCCAATTATTAGCAGAAAATGCTTGGAAATCTCAATTTGTACAAGATTATATGATTAAGGGAATTCCGCGTTTTATTTTGTTAGATGCAGAAGGTAAAATTATTAGCGCCAATGCACCAAGACCATCAAACAAAAAATTAGTAGAAACTTTAAATAGTTTAAACCTTTAATGCATAGCAAATTATGAAGAAAATTTTTTCTCTTTTTATTTTACTTTTTACACTTATAAGTTTTTCGCAAACCGAAGAAAGTCCTGCTGTTTGGCAAAGTGCTATCAATAAAATTTCTAATACTGAATACAATATTGTTTTCACAGCAAACCTTTTACAAGATTGGCATTTGTATTCTCAATACAATCCAGATGGAGCCTCTCAACCTTTAGAAATTTTAATTCCTAAAGGTAAAACTGGTTACGAATTGATTGGTAAAGCTATAGAAAGTAAAACCCATAAAGAATATTCTGAGGTATGGGAAAAAGAAGAAATTTTCTTTAGTGATGTTGCTATCTTAACTCAAAAAATAAAAATTACAGATACAAGTCTATCCACTGTTTCATTGCAAGTTTATGGGCAAGTTTGTAAAGAAGCTTGTATACAAATAGAAGAATTATTTACATTTTCTTTATCAGGAAAAAAACTTGAAAAAGAAATTGTTGTTTTAGATGGTAAGAGTAAACAATTAACTAAAAATTTAAAATTAGATTTAAAAAACACATCCTTATTAAAGCAGAATACAAATAATTCAGAAACGGATAGCTCTTTAATTAGTATCTTTTTATTAGGTTTTGTGGGTGGGTTGTTAGCTTTATTAACACCATGTGTATTTCCTATGATTCCTTTAACGGTTTCTTTTTTTACAAAACAAAGTAAAAACAAAAGAAAAGGTATTTTTAACGCTATTTTGTATGGGGTATTTATTGTAGTAATTTATATTTTATTAAGCGTGCCTTTTCATTTAATTGATGGCTTAGATCCTAATATTTTAAATACCATTTCTACCAATATTTGGTTAAATATTTTCTTTTTTGCCATTCTAGTATTTTTTGCTTTTTCATTTTTTGGCTACTACGAAATTACATTACCAAGTTCTTGGGGCAATAAAATGGATTCTGCCTCTAGTGTTGGCGGAATTGTAGGAACCTTTTTTATGGCATTAACTTTAGCCATCATTTCTTTTTCTTGTACAGGACCAATTTTAGGATCTCTTTTAGCAGGTTCTTTAAGTACTGTTGGCAATCCTGCAAGCCAGCTTTCTGCGGGTATGACCGGTTTTGGTGTAGCACTCGCTTTACCTTTTGCTTTATTTGCCTTGTTTCCTAACCTGTTAAAATCGTTACCAAAATCTGGTGGCTGGCTTAACACCACCAAAGTAGTTTTAGGCTTTTTAGAATTGGCTTTTGCTTTTAAGTTTTTATCAAACTCAGATTTAGTTGGGCATTGGGAAATCTTAAAAAGAGAAATTTTTATTGGTATTTGGATTGTTATTTTCTTAGGATTGGCTTTATATATTTTAGGCAAAATAAAATTTCCACACGATTCACCAATAAAAAAATTATCGTTTTCTAGAGTTTCTTTTGGTGTTTTAGTAATTGCTTTTGTCATTTATTTAGTTCCTGGTACGTTTAAAACACCTACTTGGAATTTAAATGCATTAAGTGGCTTTCCTCCACCTCAATTTTACAGTATTTATCAACAAGAATCAGAGTGTCCTTTAGGCTTAAATTGTTATAAAGATTTTGATAAAGGTTTACAAGCCGCCAAATTAAGCAACAAACCTATTTTATTAGATTTTACAGGTTGGGCTTGCGTAAATTGCAGAAAAATGGAAGAAAATGTTTGGAGCAACCCAACAGTATATAATATTTTGCAAAACGATTATATTCTTATTTCTTTATACGTAGATGATAATGAAAAAGAATTAACAAAGGCTGCGCAATTCGATTTTAAGAAAGCAAATGGACAAATAAAAAAAATAAAAACCTTTGGTGATAAGTGGGCTACATTTCAAATTGTAAACTTTAAAAACGCCTCACAACCTTATTATGTTTTAATGAATTCAGAGTTAGAAATTTTAAACACACCACAACAATACACAGATACAGAAACGTATAAAAATTGGTTACAAAAAGGCTTAGAAAATTTTAAAAAATAAAGGAACTTATTAAAAAATTTCTCACAGTAATTTTTTCTATCGGATGATTTTGTGTTATTTTTAATCAATAAAAGTTTCTAATAAAAGTAACACAGACACTTTTTTAGATTTTTATAAAAATCACTCAACATTTATATCGTTTTCGTAAATAATAGGTTAATTATTAGCAAAAAACTAAGTTTTGTAACAAGGCTTTTTTGTAGCTTTACTACATAAAATTTTATATGTATGTCTGGACTACCAAAATTATCTCGTTTTAACGAAAACGTATTGTCTAAATACCAAATTTACAACAGTGTATTTACAACGCTACCTTTCGATTCTATAAGCAATACAGGTGTATTGTTACCGTTGTTTCATGAATTATGTAAAAAAGGTTTCGAAGAAGGAAAAAATCCAACAGAAATTATAAATTCTTTCTTCACAAAATACTTAGAAAACCCTACAGAGAAAGAGAAAACAGACATGCTTTTCCATTTTATACAGTATATAGAACGTCAAGTAGTTCTTTTTGATGCTATAGAAGATGCTGCTTTTTCTGAAGTAAATAATATGGATGGTATTGGTACCCTTAGGAACTCTAAAGAAATTTCTATTATTAGAAATAAAAAAGAAGAATTAAAAGCTTATTTAGAAGAGTTTAAGGTGCGTATTGTATTAACTGCACACCCAACACAATTTTATCCAGGTTCCGTTTTAGGTATTATTACAGATTTAGATAAAGCGATACAAAATGATGATTTAATTCTTATAAAAAGATTATTAGCACAATTAGGTAAAACACCATTTTATAAAAAAGAAAAACCATCTCCTTTTGATGAAGCTGTAAGCTTAATTTGGTATTTAGAACATGTATTTTATCACTCTGTACCAAAAATTTACAATTATATTCAAAGTAATATATATGATGGAAACCCTATTGATAACGAAATTATAGATCTTGGTTTTTGGCCAGGTGGAGATAGAGATGGAAACCCATTTGTAACTACAGAAATTACCTTAAATGTTGCAGAAAGATTAAGGCAAACTATCCTAAGGAATTACTACAGAGATGTTAGAAAACTAAAAAGACGTTTTACGTTTGATGGTGTTCAAGAAATTTTTGGTAGAATAGAAAAGCGCCTTTACAAACACGTTGTAAGAAGCTATACGAAAGTCAACTTTTCTCAAAAAATATTATTAGAAGAACTAGCAACTGCTAGAAAAATTATAGAAACTAAACATCAATCTTTATTTTTAGAAGAATTAGATGATTTTATAAATAAAGTTAGAATATTTGGTTTCCATTTTGCTACATTAGATATCAGACAAGATAGTAGAGTGCATCATAAAGCCTTTACCCAAATTGTAAAAGATTTACAAGCCATTGGCGATACTACTTTTCCTGAAAATTTTGAACATTTATCTGAAGCTGAACAAATTAAAATTTTGGCAGTTGTAAAAGGAAACATAGACCCAAAAATACTTACAGACGATATTTCTGTAAAAACGATTGAATCTATGTATGCCCTTAAAGAAATTCAGAAAAGAAATGGAGAACGTGGTGCAAATCGTTATATTATTAGTAATAACCAAACTGCATTAAACGTAATGCAAACTTTTGCCATGTTAAATTTATGTGGTTTCGAAAACGAATTGCCTGTAGATGTAATTCCTCTTTTTGAGACTGTAGAAGATTTAAGAAATGCAGAAGATGTAATGAGAACGCTGTATTCTAATAGAAGTTACAGGTATCACCTAGAAAAAAGAAAAAATAAACAAACCATAATGCTTGGTTTTTCTGATGGAACCAAAGATGGTGGTTATCTAATGGCAAACTGGGGAATTTTTAAAGCCAAAGAAGCTTTAACAAAGGTTTCAAGAGAATTTGATATTGAGGTAATTTTCTTTGACGGACGTGGAGGACCACCAGCAAGAGGTGGTGGTAAAACGCATCAGTTTTATGCTTCTTTAGGACCAACTATTGAGGATAAAGAAATACAATTAACCATACAAGGACAAACCATAAGTTCTAATTTTGGTACGCAAACCTCATCTCAATACAATTTAGAACAACTAGTTAGTTCTGGTATAAAAAATGAAGTTTTTACCAAAGACCAACTTAATGATAAACATAGAGAGTTGATAGAAGATATGGCCTCTACCAGTTACCAAACCTATGTAGATTTTAAAAATCATCCGCAATTTTTACCGTATTTAGAACAAATGAGTACGTTAAAATATTATGCTAAAACAAATATTGGAAGTAGACCAAGCAAACGTGCTTCTTCTGATACACTAGATTTTTCTGCATTAAGAGCCATCCCATTTGTGGGTAGTTGGAGTCAATTAAAACAAAATGTACCCGGTTTTTTTGGAGTAGGAACAGCATTAAAAAAGTACGAAGATGCAGGGCGTTTTGATGAAATTGTAGACTTTTACAATGCTTCAGATTTCTTTAAAACATTGTTAGAAAACAGTATGATGAGTTTAACTAAATCTTTCTTTGGTTTAACAGCATATATGGCAGAAGACCCTGTTTTTGGAGATTTCTGGAAATTAATTTATAAAGAATATAAAACTACAAAGAGATTACTTTTAAAGCTTACTGGTCATAAAGAATTGATGGAAAACTTCCCTATTGGAAAAGCATCAATAGAAATTAGAGAACAAATTGTATTGCCTTTATTAACAATACAACAGTTTGCTTTAAAACAAATTCAAGATTTGCAAAAGATAGATGGAAATCAAGAAAAAATAGAAACCTACGAAAAAATGGTAATGCGTTCTTTATTTGGTAATATTAACGCGAGTAGAAATTCTGCTTAAAAGTTAGTTTTACTTTAATAATCTAAATAATTTCAAAGACAGATGATCTCTAAACTTAGAGGTAATCTGTCTTTTTTTGTTTTTTTAGTGATTTACGGAGAAATTTAGATTCCCAATTATTTTTTTATCTTTAGAAAAAAAAATATGCTTGTTAAAGTCTATGGTTCTGCCGTTTTTGGTATAGAAGCTACTACAATTACTGTTGAAGTAAATATTGACAAAGGAATTGGTTACCACTTAGTCGGTTTACCAGACAAAGCGGTTAGTGAAAGTTCGTACCGTATTTCTGCAGCGCTCAATAACAACAACTATAAACTTCCGGGTAAAAAAATTATTATTAATATGGCTCCTGCAGATATCAGAAAAGAAGGTGCTTCTTACGATTTAACCTTAGCTGTCGGAATTCTTTCGGCCTCCAACCAAATAAAATCTACCCATATTGATGATTATGTAATTATGGGAGAACTTTCTTTAGACGGAAGTTTACAACCTATAAGAGGCGCTTTGCCTATTGCCATAAAGGCGAGAGAAGAAGGATTTAAGCATTTAATTTTACCTAAAGAAAATGCCAAAGAAGCTGCTATTGTAGACAATTTAGAAGTTTTAGGAGTAGATAACATTATGGAAGTCATCAATCATTTTAATGGTGATAAAAAGATTGCGCCTACCATTGTTGATACAAGAGCAGAGTTTTACAAAAATATCGATTTCCCAGAATTCGATTTTTCTGATGTAAAAGGCCAAGAATCTATAAAACGATGTATGGAAATTGCAGCAGCTGGTGGTCATAATATTATTTTAATTGGACCTCCAGGATCTGGAAAAACAATGCTGGCAAAACGATTGCCTTCTATATTACCACCAATGACTTTGCATGAAGCTTTAGAAACTACAAAAATACATTCTGTGGTTGGTAAAACTAAAAACGAAGGTTTACTATACCAAAGACCTTTTAGAAGCCCACATCACACAATTTCAAATGTTGCGCTTGTAGGTGGAGGCCAATATCCAAAACCAGGAGAAATATCACTTTCTCACAATGGTGTTTTGTTTTTAGATGAATTACCAGAATTTAAAAGAGATGTTTTAGAAGTAATGCGTCAACCATTAGAAGATAGAGATGTTACCATTTCTAGAGCAAAATTTACAGTAACTTATCCATGTAGTTTTATGTTGGTAGCTAGTATGAATCCAAGTCCTTCTGGATTTTTTAATGACCCAAATAGCCCAATGACTTCTACTCCACAAGAAATGCAGCGTTATTTAAGTAAAATATCTGGCCCGTTGTTAGATAGAATTGATATTCACATAGAAGTTACACCAGTACCATTTGATAAACTTTCTGAAGAAAGAAGAGGAGAATCTTCTGTAGAAATTAGAAAAAGAGTTACAGCTGCAAGAGAAATACAATCAGAACGATTTAAAACATTAGAAAACATGCATTATAACGCACAAATGAGCGTAAAACAAATTAGAGGATTTTGTAAATTATCTAAAGAAAGTAAAACGCTTTTAAAAACAGCCATGGAAAAATTAAATCTTTCTGCAAGAGCTTATGACAGAATTTTAAAAGTAGCAAGAACTATAGCAGATTTAGCTAATGAAAACGATATTTCTCCAGACCATATTGCAGAAGCCATACAATATAGAAGTTTAGACAGAGAAGGTTGGTTGGGGTAACATACTAAAACAAAAAAAGCATCTCATAAATGAGATGCTTTTTGCGGTCTGGACGGGACTCGAACCCGCGACCCCCTGCGTGACAGGCAGGTATTCTAACCAGCTGAACTACCAAACCGTAGCTTATAGCGGATGCAAATATATAATAGATTTTAATATCTGCAAATAAAAAAATGAATTATTATCTAATTTTTTTTCTACTAATTAAATATTTTGTCAATACATCATTAAAACCTGCATTAATATCTACAGGAACGTAATCTATTTGATACTGTAAACATTTATTTTTCAAATCTTTAAAATAATTTTCTACAATTTCCCTGTATTTTTCTTTAACATTTTCTGCGTAAACATTTATTTCTTCTCTGGTTTCTAAATCAATAAATTTCTTGGGTGAATTATCAAAATTAAAGTTTAGTTCTGTTTTACCATCAAACGTATGAAATAAAACCACCTCGTGTTTGTTGTATTTTAAATGACGTAAAGCTTCAAAAAGCGCCTCGTTTTTTTTGGTTGTTTGAAACATATCAGTAAACAGAAAAATTAATGAACGCCTTTGAATTTTTTCTGCAATTTCATGCAAATATTTATACGTTTCTGTAGTCTTGGTAGATGTTGACACTAATAATTGTTCTAATTGATGAATTAACATCTTTCTATGACGTTCACTCCCTTTTTCGGGTGCGTAATATTCATATAAATCTGAATAAATGCTTAAACCGACAGCATCTCTTTGACGCTTTAAGATTTCCATTAAAGAGGCTGCCGCTACCGCAGAAAAACCCACCTTATTTAAAGAAGCTAATGTTTGCTTTTTTACAATGGGGTAATGCATAGATGCAGAATTATCTATAATAATATGACAACGCAAATTAGTTTCTTCTTCGTATTTTTTAGTATATAACTTTTCTGTTTTCGCATACAATTTCCAATCTATATGACGTGTACTTTCGCCTTTATTATAAAGTTTGTGCTCAGAAAACTCTACAGAAAAACCATGAAATGGACTTTTATGCATACCTGTTATAAAACCTTCTACCACACTTTTTGCTAACATGTTTAGGTTTTTAATTTCAGAAGATTTTATTTTAGATAAATTCATACTTACTTTTTAATTTCTAATACTCTTTTTAAATGATCTGTAGTTTGCTATAGTTTCTTTAAAAATAGGGTTATAATCTTTACTATTGTCTAAATATTATTACAAAATAGCTTTTGTTACTTTTAAAAATTGAATTTTACTAAAATAAAAAAAGGTTTAGCGTTAGCCAAACCTTTTTAATATCATGAAAAATATTGCTACTCTACTATAACGCAGCTTCTATTTTATCTGTATATGTTTTTTTAGGAGCAACACCTACTTGTTTGTCTACAACTTCTCCGTTTTTAAACACTAAAACTGTTGGTATATTTCTAACTCCGTATTTTGCAGCAAATTCTTGGTTGGCATCTACATCTACTTTACCTACAACTGCTTTACCATCGTATTCTGTATGTATTTCGTCTACAATGGGTCCTACCATTCTGCATGGCCCACACCAAGCTGCCCAAAAATCTACTAATACTGGTTTGTCTGATTTTAATACTACTTCTTCAAAAGTTGCGTCTGTTATTTCTAATGCCATTTTATATGTTTTTAAAATTGATTGTTATTAATTTGATATACAAAAGTAATTAAATTATTTGCCTTTTTATTTTGCTTAAATTATTTCTATTGATAAAACTATCAATGGTTTCTATATGCAATAGCTTTTATAAGTATGTGCGTGAAGGATTGAGGCTTTGTTTGAGCTCTTGCACTTTTTTGTGCAAAGCGAGTGCCGAAAGCCTGACGTTTTTTGTTTTCGTTTTGCCTTGCAAAATTTTAAAACAAAAAAGGGCACGCCCTAAAAAACTTGTTTCGCAATTTCTTTTATGTTTGACGATTTTCCCATAGAATAATAGTGCAATACTGGCACACCTGCTGCCAACAACTCTTTAGATTGAGCAATGGCAAACTCTACACCTACTTGGCGCACATCTTTATTGGTTTTGCATTTAGAAACTTCGTTTATTAAAGTTTCTGGCAAATCGATTCTAAATACTTGTGGTAAAATTTGTAAATGACGTTTTACAGCCAAGGGCTTAATTCCTGGTATAATAGGCACATTTATACCAATTTGTTTTGCGGCTTCTACAAACTCGAAATACTTTTTATTGTCGAAAAACATTTGTGTAACCACATAATCTGCACCTGCATCTACCTTTTCTTTTAGGCGTTTTAAATCGGTTTGTAAAGAGGGCGCTTCTAAGTGTTTTTCTGGATAACCAGCAACACCAATACAAAAATCAGCAGCGTTTTCTGGTTCTACAACATCGTGCAAATATTTACCACCATTTAAATCTTGTATTTGAGCTACTAATTGAGAGGCATATTCATGCCCCCCTTTGGATGGCGAAAAATATTTTTGATGACTCATAGCATCTCCTCTTAATGCCATTACATTATTTATACCTAAAAATTGACAGTCTACTAACAAATATTCGGTTTCTTCTTTGGTAAAACCTCCACAAAGTACATGTGGTACTGTATCTACCTCGTACTTATGTTTTATGGCTGCACAGATACCTAAAGTTCCTGGGCGCATTCTAGTTAGTTTTCTATCTAATAAACCAGATTTTTCTACATACACATACTCCTCTCTAGAAGTGGTTACATCTATAAATGGCGGATTAAACTCCATTAAAGGATCTATATTATTGTATAATTCTTGTATATTATTTCCTTTTTTAGGTGGAATAATCTCAAAGGAAAACAATGTTTTTCCGTTTGCATTTTTAATGTGGTCTGTAATTTTCATTTTAATTAGTTATTCGTTTTTGGTTATTCGTTTTTGGTTAAAACACCCTAAACTTTTAACGCTAAACTTATTTTTTGGGCGTTCCCTAAAGGTCGCGCTTTACATTATATCTTTTTTGCTTTGTTCTCGTTACAAATTTTTCGTTCCTCAAAATTCACTCTAACTGACAGCCAAAAAGGATGCCATTTCAATCGCTAACGCAAAACTCACTCTTGCTTTAAAAGCCTGTAAGGTCTAAAAAAACTATTCTTCTGCCAAATTAGGATGCAACCATTTTTTCGCTTTTTCTAATGTAATTCCTTTTCTTGTTGCAAAATCGGTTACTTGATCTTCTGTAATTTTACCCAAACCAAAATATTTGGCTTCTTTGTTGGCAAAGTAATATCCAGAAACTGCTGCTGCTGGCCACATGGCTAAACTTTCTGTTAAGCTAACTCCTATTTGATTTTCTACATCTAGTAACTTCCAAATTATTTGTTTTTCTAAATGATCTGGACATGCAGGATAACCTGGTGCAGGTCGAATACCTTTGTAATTTTCTTTTATTAAATCTTCATTGGTTAAAGCTTCATCTATAGCATACCCCCAATGTTTTATTCTTATTTGTTTGTGTAAATATTCTGCAAAAGCTTCTGCAAGCCTATCAGCTATAGCTTGGGCCATAATTGCATTGTAATCGTCTTCTTTTGCTTTGTAACTGTTGGCCAATTCTTGTGCGCCAAAAATAGCTACACAAAATGTACCTATATAATCTGTTTTTTTTGTTTCTTTTGGTGCAATAAAATCGGCTAATGCTAAATTAGGGATTCCTTCTCTTTTTTTAAGTTGTTGTCTTAAAGTTCTAAAAACGGCAATTTCTTTGCCTTTTTTATGAACAGAAATATCATCATGGTTAATTGAGTTTGCTTCAAACAAGCCAAATATTGCTTTGGGTTTTAGCAATTGTTTTGCTATAATTTCTTGCAACATTTTTTGAGCATCGTTAAACAATTCTGTGGCTTGTTCGCCAACCAAATTGTCTGTTAAAATAGCTGGGTATTTACCATGTAAATCCCAACTTCTAAAAAACGGACTCCAATCTATAAAGGGCACCAATTCTTTTAAACTTAGTTGTTCTAAGGTTTGAATTCCAAGTTCGTTTGGCTTTTTTATTTCTGTGGTTTCCCAATCTATTTTATACTTACGTTTTCTAGCAGCTTCAATGGAAATATATGATTTTTCTTTCCCACGTTTTAAAAACTTGGTTCTAAATTCGTCATAGTCTTTTTTCAATTTTGCAGTATATAAATGGCTCGATTTTTTGTTTAATAAATCTCCTACAACTGTTACGGCTCTTGAGGCATCATTAACATGCACTACGGCATTTTTGTATTGTGTATCTATTTTTACTGCTGTATGTGCTTTAGAAGTTGTTGCACCACCAATTAATAGAGGAACTTCAAAATTTTGACGTTGCATTTCTTTTGCTAGATACACCATTTCATCTAAAGATGGTGTTATCAAACCACTTAAACCAATAGCATCTACTCTTTCGTCTATAGCTGTTTGTATAATTTTTTCTGGTGGAACCATCACACCTAAGTCTACAATTTCGTAATTATTACAAGCCAAAACAACACTCACAATATTTTTACCAATATCATGCACATCCCCTTTCACAGTTGCCATTAAAATTTTACCAACGGGTTCTGATTTATCAGATTTTTCAGCTTCAATAAATGGATTTAGATACGCAACAGCTTTTTTCATCACTCTTGCAGATTTTACTACTTGAGGCAAAAACATTTTTCCTGCTCCAAATAGATCACCTACTACATTCATACCAATCATTAAATGACCTTCTATGACTTCGATAGGTGCCTCAGCTTCTTGTCTTGCTTGTTCTACATCTTCTATAATAAAAGCGTCAATCCCTTTTACTAAGGCATGTGTAATTTTTTCTTGCAATGTGTTTTCTCTCCAAGATAAATCTGCACCAGCTTCTTTTTTAGACCCTTTTACAGTTTCTGCAAAATCTAGAAGACGTTCTGTGGCATCTTCTCTTCTGTCTAAAATTACGTCTTCTACATGTTCTAATAAATCTTTTGGAATGTCATCATAAACCTCTAACAAAGCAGGGTTTACAATACCCATATTCATTCCGTTTTTTATGGCATGATATAAAAACACAGAGTGCATTGCTTCACGAACACCATTATTTCCTCTAAACGAAAATGATACGTTACTTACACCACCACTTACAGAAACATTGGGTAAATTTTCTCTTACCCACTTTGTTGCTTCTATAAAATCGATAGCATTTCTTTTGTGTTCATCCATACCTGTTGCTACAGGAAAAATATTTAAATCGAAAATAATATCTTCGGATGCAAAATTTACTTTATTAACTAAAATATCATAAGAACGTTTTGCAATTTCGATGCGTCTTTGATAATTATCTGCTTGCCCAACTTCGTCAAAAGCCATTACAATTACGGCTGCTCCATAACGTTTTATTTGGGTGGCCTCCCAAATGAATTTTTCTTCTCCTTCTTTTAACGAAATGGAGTTTACCACACATTTTCCTTGTACCACTTGAAGTCCAGCTTCTATGATTTCCCACTTGGAACTATCAATCATTATTGGTACTCTACAAATATCTGGTTCTGCTGCAATTAAATTTAAGAAACGAACCATGGCTTGTTTTCCATCAATTAAGCCGTCATCAAAGTTAATATCGATAATTTGTGCACCACCATCTACTTGATGCCTTGCAATATCAAGAGCCTCGTCAAATTTTTCTTCTTTAATTAAACGTAAAAACTTACGAGAACCTGCTACATTTGTTCGTTCTCCAACGTTTATAAAATTGCTGTTCTCGTTTAGAACTAGTGGTTCTAATCCAGACAATTTCATGTAACGTTTTTGGTTAATGGTTATTGGTTGTTGGTTGTTGGTCTCACTCATACTTATAATTTTTTATAATAATTAATAAAACCATTTAATAATTTCTTGCATGAAATCACTTTTTCTAAAATAATTTTTAAATCTTCCTTTGACATATAATCTAAATAAAAGATAAATACAATTGTGTTTCAACTTCTTGTAAAGAATCTTTAGCTATGTATAAAAAATGAATTGTTTCTTTGTTTGACTGTCTTCCAATGCCTTCTAAGATATTAGAAGGGACAGAAACCACAGATCTTCTAATTTGATTTGTTAATCCATATATTTCTTCTTTTGGATTTTTTTTTATTAGAAGATATACTTTTTTTACAAGTTCTCTGGAATATTTCCAAACGTCTAAATCTGTATAATTCATATTATTAAATGGTTTTTGGTTGTAAGTTTATATTTAATGGTATTTTGGCGTCAACCAAAAACTAAAAACCACTAACCAATAACTAATTTTCTAGGTTGATACTTTTTGGCAATATTTGCGATCACTTTTATATGTTCTGGAGATGTACCACAACAACCACCAATAATATTAATTAAATTTTTCTTTAAATATTCTTCTATTTGCTCGCCCATTTCTTCTGGAGTTTCATCATATTCACCAAAAGCATTTGGCAAACCTGCATTGGGATGAGCAGAAATTGCAAAGTTTGTTTTATTAGCAATTGCTTCTAAATGAGGTTGTAATAAATTGGCTCCCAAAGCACAATTAAAACCCACAGATAATAATGGTATATGGGAAACAGAAATTAAAAAAGCTTCTGCTGTTTGCCCTGATAAAGTTCTACCTGAAGCATCTGTAATGGTGCCGCTTAACATGGTTGGAACTTCTATATTTCTTTCGTCTTTTACTTCTTCTATTGCAAATAAAGCTGCTTTTGCATTTAAGGTATCAAATACAGTTTCTACTAATAATAAATCTGCTCCACCATCTAATAAAGCTTCTACTTGTTGTTTATAAGCAATTCTTAATTCGTTAAAAGTAACCGCTCTATAACCGGGATCATTTACATCTGGAGACATGCTTGCTGTTCTATTTGTAGGCCCAATAGAACCTGCTACAAAACGTGGTTTTTGTGGTTCTTTTTTTGTAAATTCTTCTGCTACTTCTTTCGCAATTTTTGCTGATTGATAGTTTAGTTCATATACTAAATCTTCCATTTGATAATCTGCCATTGCTATGGTTGTTCCAGAAAATGTATTGGTTTCTACTATATCAGCACCAGCTTCAAAATATTTACCATGGATGGTTTTGATAGCTTCTGGTTGGGTAATAGACAACAAATCGTTGTTACCTTGCAATGGTGTTGGGTAGTCTATAAAGCGTTTTCCTCTAAAATCTTCTTCTGTAAATTTATAGGCTTGCAACATGGTACCCATTGCACCATCTAAAACTAAAATTCTTTTTTGTAATTCTTTGTAAATGTTTGACATTTTCTGATATTTTTATCAATGTATGTCATCAGGAAAGGTAATTTTTTCGCTGTTATCTGTCCCTTTTTATAGGTTACTGAAACAAGTTCAATACAGGTAGAATGTAGCACCTTTCTCAAAAGTGAGAGGTTGCCAAGGCTTCATTGGGTCTAATCCCTCTGCCTTTCATGATAACGTAAATCAATAAGATTATGAACGATAGTACAAATAAAAGGATTATTTTTTTATTTAAAGAATATTATACTTTAAAAAAATACTTATTCGAAAAGTGAAGATGACAGATAACGATCTCCTCTATCGCATACAATGGCAACTACGACACCTTTATCTAATTTTTCAGCTACTTTTATGGCTGTTGCTATAGAACCTCCACTACTCATACCTGCAAAAATACCTTCTTCTGTTGCCAATCTTTTGGTCATAGTAATAGCTTCTTGCTCACTTACTCCAATAACTTGATCTACTTTATTTTTATTAAAAATAGCAGGTAAGTATTCTTCTGGCCATTTTCTAATTCCTGGGATTTTGGCACCATCTTTAGGTTGTGCTCCTACAATGGTAATATTTTTATTTTTTTCTTTTAAAAAGTCTGAAACTCCCATTATAGTTCCTGTGGTACCCATTGCAGCAACAAAATGTGTTACTTTACCTTCTGTATCTCTCCAAATTTCTGGGCCTGTAGTTTTATAATGTGCTTTAGAATTATCTGTATTATCAAACTGATTTAATCTAAAATACCCTTTTTTATATTTTAACTCTAAAGCAAAATCTATAGAACCTTCCATACCTAGTTTTTGTGGTGTTAAATGCACTTTTGCACCATAAGCACGCATGGTTTTTACTCTTTCTATAGTTGAGTTTTCGGGCATTACCAATACCATATTTACACCTAAAACTTTTGCCATTAAAGCCAAAGCAATCCCTGTGTTACCACTGGTTGCTTCTACTAAAGTATCGCCTTTTTTAATATTATTTCTTTTCAAAGCTTCAGAAATCATATTATAGGCAGCTCTATCTTTAACACTTCCTCCTGGATTGTTACCTTCTAGTTTTAGTAAAAGTGTAACTCCTTCTTTTTTAAAAATATTTTGAGCTTCCACCAAAGGTGTATTTCCTACAAAATCTATGATACTTTTTGTTTTCATGTGATTTATTTTCTTTGAAAGATTTTATTTTCTGCTTGAACTGTAACTACCGAATCTTTTGAAATTGATTCAGTTACACATACATTTGCTCCAATTATAGAGTTTTCTCCAATAACTACATCACCACCTAAAATTGTAGCATTTGCATAAATGACAACATTGTTTTCTATGGTTGGATGTCTTTTGGTAGATGCCATATTTTTTTTAACTTGGATTCCGCCTAAAGTTACCCCTTGAAAAATGGTTACATTGTTTTTTATTATTGTAGTTTCTCCGATAACAATACCAGTTGCATGATCTATAAAAAAAGATTCGCCAATTTCTGCACCTGGATGAATGTCTGTACCTGTTGTACTGTGTGCAAACTCGCTCATCATTCTAGGTAAAACAGGGATTTCTTGTTTTAATAACTGATTGCTTAATCTATACACTGCAATTGCGTAAAACCCTGGATATGCTAAATAAATTTCTTGTAAACTTTTTGCGGCTGGATCTCTATTTACAGCAGCTTGCGCATCTAAATCTAATTTTTTTCTAATTTTAGGAAATGTATTTTCAAAGGCTAACCAGGAACAGTTTTCATTATCTACCTCTAATCTCTCTAAAATTTTAAAGAATTTATTTTTAGTTTTTACAGCATTCTCTTTTTGATAAGCCTTATCAAACAAACAATTTAAAAGTTGTTTTGTAAAAACTTCTACAGCGTCTCTTAAACACATACTATAATTTATTACTTGAACTTTTTCTTTTATTTCTTTCATAAAACTTATGATTCTGGTGCTAACTCTACTTCTAAACCGTTAATTTCTGGGGTTATTTGAATTTGACAACCTAGTCTACTGTTATCTTCTACATGAAATGCTTCTGCTAACATCGCGTCTTCATCATCGCTAATTTCTGGTAATTCGTGGTCTGATTTTACATAACATTGGCAAGATGCACACATTGCCATTCCACCACAAATACCAATGGTTCCCTCTTCTGCCAATTCGTAAGAACGAACAACTTCCATTAAGTTCATTGCCATGTCTGTTGGTGCAACTATATCATGTGTTACGCCATTTCTATCTGTTATTTTTATATTGATGTCTTGCATCTGCCTAGTTAATAGTTTTTATAGTTAGCTATGATAACTGCTGCCTTTTTGCAAAGTTACAGAAACCTAACAATATAGATTGATTATTTGTTGAAAGAAAGCAATGACTTTTAAGCAAATTTAGCCCACATTGAAATATTTCAAATATCTGTTGATATTTTTATTCTTTATTTTTAAGATTCTTTTATACGCATGTAACAAAAATAAAAAATATAGTAGAAAGCTAGAAATAGCTTCTAAAAATTTAATTGATGGCTTTTACGACTGCTTTTGGCGCTTCTTTTCTTGTTCCGTCAAAACCATCTACACCACCTACAGTAGTATATTTCATTACATATTTTTTATCTGGAAAAATACGTTTATAAGCACTTTGACACATTAGGGTTGCTTCGTGAAATCCGCAAAGAATTAACTTTAATTTTCCAGGATAGGTATTTACATCTCCTATGGCATAAATACCTGGAATATTAGTTTGATAATCTAAAGCATTATTAACTTTAATGGCATTTTTCTCGATTTCTAAACCCCAGTTTCCTATAGGGCCTAGTTTTGGAGATAAGCCAAAAAGTGGAATAAAATGATCTGTATCAATCATAAAAGCGTCTTCGCCCTTTTTTTCTACAACCACACCTGATACTTTTTCTGTACCTAATATAGCTTTAACTTCTGCTGGCGTTATCAAGTTTATTTTACCTAAGTTTTTTAATTCTTGTACTTTCTCTACAGAGTCTAAAGCGCCTCTAAATTCATTTCTTCTGTGAATTAAAGTTACTTCTGAAGCAACATCTGATAAGAAGATTGCCCAATCTAAAGCAGAATCTCCTCCACCAGAAATTACGACTCTTTTATTTCTGTAAAATTCTGGTTCTTTTATAATATACTCAACTCCAAGATCTTCAAATTTTGCAATATTTTCTAACAAGGGTTTTCTTGGTTCAAAAGAACCTAAACCACCAGCAATAGCCACCACTTTTGCATGATGTTTTGTACCTTTATTTGTAGTTACAATAAAAGTACCATCTTCTTGTTTGTCTATAGTTTCTGCTCTTTCTCCTAATGTAAATCCAGGTTCAAACTGCTTGATTTGTTCTAATAGATTTTTTGTTAAATCTCCTGCTAAAATTTCTGGGTATGCAGGTATATCATAAATAGGTTTTTTAGGATAAATTTCTGAACACTGCCCACCAGGTTGTGGCAATGCATCTATTAAATGACATTTTAATTTTAATAAACCTGCTTCAAAAACGGTAAATAAACCTGTTGGTCCTGCTCCAATAATTAGGATATCTGTTTGTATCATAATTTACTTTTTTTAGAACTTTCAAATTTTAAAAAACTGAAAGGTCTCAATATTTCTATTTTTTTTCTACTAAACTTTTTGTAAACTCGTTTAACTTTTCTACTTTTTCCTCAAAATTTCCTTTGATGGTTTTTCTATATTCGTTTAAATTTTTTACTAAATCGTCTATATTTTCTGGAATCACTTCTTCAAAAAACTGGCGTAATCTTTTGGCTGTTGTTGGCGATTTTCCGTTGGTAGAAATTGCCACTTTTACGTTCCCTTTGGTTACAATACCTCCCATATAAAAATCGCAAAAAGGCGGGTTATCTGCTACATTTACTAAAATACTGCGCTTTCTACAATGTTTGTAAACATTTTGATTAATGGCAGGAATATCTGTAGTTGCTACCACAATATGTTTTCCTTTTAAAAATCGCTTGCTATATTTTTTTTGAATTATTTTTACATTTCCTGTTTTAGCTAAGGTTTTTGTACCTTCTCTAAACATTGGCGAAACCATTGTTACATTCGCATTAGGACTCGATTTTAGTAAAAACGTTAATTTTTCTTCAGCAACAAAGCCACCACCAACAATTAATATTTGCAGGTTTTTAGTTTTTAAGAAAATAGGATATAAATTGTTTCTTTCCATTACAAAAAATTAAGCAATTAGTGCTTTTTGATGTTCTTGTTGAACATTTGCTAATATTTGCCTGTGATTTACAACTTCACCCAAAACAATAATTGCAGGATTGCTTAATTTTTGTTTTTTTACCACATCTAAAATGGTATCTACCGTGCCAACTCCGATTTTTTCGTTATCTCTTGTTCCATTTTGAATAATTGCTACTGGTAAATTATTTTTATGTTCTTGTTGAAATAATTTGATGATTTCTGGCAATTTTCCCATTCCCATTAAAACCACTATAGTTGCGTTTGATTTTGCTGCTATCGCAACATCATTAGACAATTTATGGTCTTTTGTTGTGCCTGTAATTACCCAAAAACTTTCTGCATTTCCTCTTTTTGTTAAAGGTATATTTTGATATGCAGGTACTGCTAAAGAAGATGAAATACCTGGAACCATAGCTGTTTCTATGCCAAAACTTGCTGCGAACTCCATTTCTTCTGCTCCACGTCCAAAAATAAATGGGTCTCCACCTTTTAAACGCACAACATGCCCATGTGTTTTTGCTCTGGCTACAATTAAATCGTTAATTTGCTCTTGCTGATATCTGTAACAACCTCTGCGTTTTCCCACAAAAATAATTTCTGCTTTTGGGTTGATATGGTCTAATAATTCTTCGTTTACCAAAGCATCATACAAAACAACATCTGCATTTTTTAAAGTTTTTATGGCTTTTAATGTGATTAGATCTACATCTCCAGGACCAGCTCCAACTACCGTTAATTTTGGATTTTTAAAAATCATACCTCCTAATTTATAGTTTCGTTGACTGCTGTTTCGTTTTCTCTAAAAGTTCTTACTTGTTGTAAAAAACATTCAGCATCTTTTATATATTTTTTTGCAAACTCTTCTTTTGGAGCGTATTTATGAATCTGATAAATAAATTCAGAAAATGAAGTTCCTATATCAATTTTTTTAGTGTCAATAAAATACTCATCAAACAATTTAATAATATTTGCTTGCGAATTTGTTTTGGTATTTTCTGCTAATAACAATGCCTTTGCAGAGTTTACCAAAGAACTGTATGTATGATAAATAGCGTTTGAATATACGTTGTTTACAAAAGCTTCTTTTGCTTTTTCAATTTTCTCTTCACTTTCTAAAAATAAAGTTGCTATTAAATCGATAACAACACCAGCACATTCTCCAATTCCGATTTGCTTAACATACTCTTCATTGGTTCCCCAGTCAATAAAATCTTCTTGGGTTAGATTGGTAACATCTTGTAAATCATTCAATAAATCATAAAAATAACGTTCACCTTTTATTTTGTAATAATCAACAAACTTATTTCCATTAGAATTTACTTCAAAATCATTTAAAATTCTGCGTAGAGCTTCTGGACCTCTTCTACTTGGCACTTTTACAACTTTATCTGCAAAAATTCCATTTCCATCACCTAAATTACCACCTCCTAAAAGTACTTGTAAAGCTGGCGCTACTAACTTTTCTGGGGTGCGTACAGACATACCTTGAAAGCCAATATTTGCTATATTATGCTGGCCACAAGCATTCATACAGCCACTAATTTTAATGATTAAATCTTCGTTTTTTAAATATTGAGGATAATCTGCAGCTATAACTCTTTCTAATTCTGCTGCAATACCTGTACTGCTTGCAATACCCAAATTACAAGTATCGGTGCCTGGACAAGCCGTAATATCTACTGCTTTATTATAACCTGCTTCTACAAAATTTAACTTTTCTAGTTCTTGATAAAAAAAAGGAACTAACTCTTCTTTTACAAAAGGAATTAAAATATTTTGACGGAGAGATAATCTAATTTCTCCTGCTGCATAATTTTCAACTAAATCTGCTAATAACCTTGCTTTGTCTGTATAAAAATCGCCTAATAAAACTTTTATACCAATAGCAATATACCCTTTTTGTTTTTGAGGAATTACATTGGTTAATTTCCAAGTTTCAAAAGCTTGATGATTTTTAATTTCTACTTTTGGTATTTCTTTTATATCAACAGGTTTTGAGCTTTCATAAGCATCTGCATCAATTGGTACAGATTTAAATTCAATTGCTGTTTGCTCTTTCTCTACCAATTCTTTAAAGCTATCTAAACCAATATCTTTTATTAAAAATTTCATCCTAGCTTTGGCTCTACTTTTACGTTCTCCATATCTATCAAAAATTCTTAAAACACCTTCCATTAAAGGAATTATTTTATCACTTGGTAAAAAATCATAAAACAAATCTGCATGTCTTGGCTGAGATCCTAAACCACCACCAAGCATTACTTTAAAACCACGAACACCAGCTTCTGTTTTAGCAATAAAACCTAAATCGTGCATGTAAGAAAGACCTGTATCTTGATCTGAAGACGAAAAAGAAACTTTAAATTTTCTTCCCATTTCTTGACAAATTGGATTTCTTAAAAAGAATCTAAAAAGCGCATCTGCATAGGGAGAAACATCAAAGGGCTCATTTATATCTATACCTGCTGTTTCTGAAGCGGTTACGTTTCTTACAGTATTACCACAAGCTTCTCTTAAAGTTACTTTATCTCTTTCTAATGCGGCCCAAAGTTGTGGAGTTCTATTTAGATCTACATAGTGAATTTGAATATCTTGACGAGTTGTAATGTGCAATCTTCCTCTTGAATATTCATCTGAAACCTCTGCAATTCTTTTTAATTGATTACTTTTTACTTTACCATAAGGTAATTTGATACGAATCATTTGAACACCTTGCTGTCGCTGACCATATACACCTCTTGCTAAACGTAAACTTCTAAATTTTTCTTCATCAATTTGTAGGTTATTAAATGCAGCAATTTTATCTGCCAATTCAATAATATCTTTTTCTACAACTGGATTTTCTATTTCTGTTCTAAAACTTTGCATTTGTTTGTGTTTAAATGTTGATAGCTAAGATTAAAAAAACATTTTACATCTTCTAACTACCAAACTCGTCGTTTTTCTACTTTATAAAACCAACACCAACTGTATTGTTTGTTTTTGGATTGATTAAAATAAACGCTCCATTAGATTTATTTTGATTGTAAGCATCTACCGATAATGGTTTACTTAACTTTAATTGAACATCACCAATTTGGTTTAATTCTAACGCTGATGGTTTTTCTAATTTTCCAGAAAAATCTGTTTTTATGATGCTATGTAATTGGGTGATTTTTGCTTGTGCATCATTTACACCATGCTTGATATAATATTTTTGTGATGCTTGTAAAGGTTCTTTATCCATCCAACAAATGGTTGCATCTAGTTGTTTTGTAATGGTAGGTTCTTCATCTACTTTTACCAACATATCTCCTCTACTTATATTCACATTATCGTCTAGAGTTATGGTTACAGAACTTCCACTTTTTGCTTTGGCGAATTCTTCATTAAAAAAATGTATACTTTTTATGGTTGATGTTGTTTGCGATGGTAATACAGCTACTTTATCGCCAATTTCAAAATCGCCACCATAAATTTTACCTGCATAACCTCTAAAATCGTGATGTTCTTCTGTTTTTGGTCTAATTACTGTTTGAACAGGAAAACGTGTTTGAGAAACATCATTTATATCTTCTGCATCTAATTTTTCTAAATGATTTAACAATGTTTCGCCTTTGTACCAAGGCATATTTTCTGATTTTTCTACAACATTATCGCCTTTTAAGGCAGATAAAGGAATAAACGTCAAGTTCTGATTTTTATATTCGCTTTTACTTGCTAAATATTCGATTTCTCCTTTTATAATATTGTATTTTTCTACAGAAAAATCTACCAAATCCATTTTATTTATAGCAATTACAACATCTTTTATGCGTAATAAATTATTGATAAAAAAGTGACGATACGTTTGTTCTACAACTCCATTTCTTGCATCAATTAAAACAATAGAAGCTTGTGCTGTAGAAGCACCAGTAACCATATTTCTTGTGTACTCTATATGCCCAGGAGCATCTGCAATAATGAAACTTTTCTTTTTTGTAGAAAAATAAATATGTGCAACATCAATGGTAATACCTTGCTCACGTTCTGCAACTAAACCATCTGTTGCTAAAGAAAAATCTAAATAATCGAAACCACGTTGTTTGCTTTTCTCTTCAATAGCTTCTAATTTATCGTCTGTTAAGGATTTTGTATCATATAATAAACGCCCAATTAAGGTACTTTTACCATCATCTACACTACCTGCTGTTGCTATTTTTAAGTGCCCCAACCCAACCTTCCCCAAAGGAGAAGGAGTTGAGTTTGTTTGTGTTTTATTGCTATTCATAATTAAATCCTAACCTTCCCATTTCGACTGCGCTCAATGCAGGCTTGGGGAAGGAACACTCTTGTGAAAAATGCTACTTTTTATTGATAATTAATATTTTTTTGTTTTCAAACTTGCTGACTTCCCCCTTTGGGGGATTGAGGGGGCTTTTAAAAATACCCTTGTTGTTTTCGCTTTTCCATTGCAGCTTCAGAGCGTTTGTCGTCTATTCTTGCACCTCTTTCTGAAATGGAGGAATCTCTAATTTCTTCTACTACTTTATAGATATCTACTGCATGAGATAATACTGCTGCTGTACAACTCATATCACCAACCGTTCTAAAACGAACCATTCTTTCTACTACCTCTTCTTCTTTATCTCTGTACACCACATCATCATCTGCCGACCAAATAAAACCATCTCTTAAAAAGGTTTTTCTTTTGTGTGCAAAATAGATAGACGGAATTTCGATATTCTCTTTTTGGATATAAGACCAAACGTCTAATTCTGTCCAATTTGAAATTGGAAAAACACGAACATTTTGCCCTAAATCTATTTTTCCGTTTAACATGTCAAACAATTCGGGACGTTGATTTTTTTCATCCCATTGACCAAAATCATCTCTAACAGAAAAGATACGTTCTTTGGCTCTTGCTTTTTCTTCATCTCTTCTTGCACCACCTATACAAGCATCAAAACCGAATTCTTCTATAGCATCTAACAAGGTTTCTGTTTGTAAAATATTTCTACTTGCGTATCTACCCGTTTCTTCTTTTACTCTTCCAGAATCGATATTATCTTGCACGTTTCTTACAATTAATTCAACGCCTAATTCTTTAACTAAATCGTCTCTAAATTTTATCGTTTCAGGAAAATTATGACCTGTATCTATGTGCATTAATGGAAACGGAATTTTAGCTGGATAAAATGCTTTTTGGGCTAGTCTTACTAACGTAATACTATCTTTTCCTCCAGAAAATAATAAAACAGGTTTTTCAAATTGCGCAACGACTTCTCTTAATATATAAATAGCTTCGCTCTCTAAAGCATCTGCCTGTAATGTTCTTTGATTCATAATTGTGTTTTTTAGATATGCAAACCACATTCTCTGTTACTTTCTACTTTTGTAGGATCAAAATATTTGAACTCATTTGGTAAATTGTATTGTTCTAAATATGTGTCTAAATCTTTGTCTGTCCAATGATAAAATGGGCTTATTTTTAGAACACCATCATTACTTTTCGATACAATATTGATACTGTCTCTAAAAGCGGTTTGCCCTTTTCTTAAGTTGGTAAACCAAACATCTGGTTGATGTTCTTTCATTGCTCTAGAAAATGGTTCTAATTTTACTTGTTTTGTAAACAGCGCATGTTTTTTATCATCTATAGATGGAACTCCTAACACCACATTTCTATGGGCCACAGTTTGCTTAGGCACATATAAATGGATGTTTAAATTCAATTTTCCGATAAGCTCTTCTGCATGTCTATAAGTTTGTACAGTATTATAACCTGTATCGCACCAAATTACCTTAATATCTTTTTTTACTTCTGTTACTGCATTTAAAATAGCTACTTCATAAGGTCTGAAATTGGTTGTAATTACAGGATTTTCTGCTATTGAAACTGCCCATTTCACAATATCTAAAGGATTTTTATCAGATAAAAAATCATTAATTTCTTCAATATTCAAGTTCATTATTTTCCCCATTTTATTTTATTCCAAATTCGTTCATGAAAAAAGTACAACACCAATTTTGTTAAAAAATCTATAGAAGCAATAGAAGTTGCTAGTGCAATTTCTCCTGTTAAAATATAAGAAACCACCAAGGTATCTAAAGTACCTATAAGTCTCCAGCTTAATGCTTTGATAACACTACGCAAAGGTTTTTCTGAGACCCTAACCTCTTCAAAACCTTTGCTTTGTGTCTTTTTACTAAAAATTATTTGATCTAAAATCATAAATATTTAATAAACAATTCAAATAACCCTACTATTTTAGTAGAGATTACAAACATACTTTATAAAATGGAACTTATAGAACTAAAATTAAATTATTTTATAATTACCCTATAGATTTAATAGATTAATAAAAATACTAAAGTTTTATTGTGAATCTTAAAATAGATCAACTAAAAGTTAAAGAATAAAAAGTAAAACTATGGGATTATTACTGGCACAAATCTGCCAAAGAGGTGTTTCTAAAGATTTGCAATGTATTATCTCTTACTTGTAACATTAATTTGTGAACTGCACAGGTATTTTCATCTGGGCAATCATCACATTTTTCATAAAAATTTAGACTCACACAAGGCACCATAGAAATTGGACCTTCTAATACACGCATTATGGTAGTCATTTGAATTTCTGAGGCATCTTTTAGTAAATAGTAGCCACCACCTTTTCCTTTTTTAGAGCCTAAAATTCCGTTTTTTTTAAGAGTAAGTAAAATACTTTCTAAAAATTTTAAGGAGATATTTTCATTTTTAGATATGGTAGCAATTTGCACAGGCACTTTATTTTCTTGTTTTACCAAAAAAGTAAGTGCTTTGATACCGTATTTTGTTTTTTTAGAAAGCATATTTCAAAAATACGCAAATTTAATTATTTACGCATTTAGTGCTTGTTCTAAATCTGCAATAATATCTACAATATTTTCTAAACCTACAGAAACCCTAACCAAACCTTTTGTAATACCTACTTCTAACCTGTCTTTTTCAGATAATCTCCCATGCGTTGTAGATGATGGATGCGTAACAATAGTTCTGGTATCACCCAAATTTGCAGATAAAGAACACATTTTAATATGGTTTAAAAATTTTCTACCTGCTTCTATACCTCCTTTTAGTTCAAAAGCTACAATATTACCTCCTATTTTCATTTGTTTTTTTGCAATTTCATATTGCGGATGAGATTTTAAAAAAGGATATTTTACTAATTCTACATGCTCATTTTCCTCTAAAAACTGTGCAACTTTCAGCGCATTTTCAGAATGTTTTTCTACTCTAATAGCCAACGTTTCTAGACTTTTAGACAAAACCCAAGCATTAAAAGGAGACATTGCTGGCCCAGTATTTCTTGCAAACAAATAAATTTCTTGCATTAAATCTTTAGACCCCACTGTAACACCCCCTAATACACGACCTTGCCCATCAATTAATTTGGTAGCAGAGTGAATTACCAAATCTGCACCAAACTTAATAGGTTGTTGTATGTAAGGTGTTGCAAAACAATTATCAACAATAAAAATTAAATTATGTTTTTTAGCAATTTTACCAATCAATTCTAAATCTAAAATATCAACAGCAGGGTTTGTAGGTGTTTCTATGTATAAAATTTTGGTGTTTGTCTGAATTAAACTTTCTACCAAATCTACCTCGTTTACTTTAAAATAAGAAGTTTCTATATTCCATTTTGGTAAAAATTTGGTAAACATAGAATGTGTAGAACCAAATACAGATCTACAAGAAACCACATGATCTCCAGCATTTAATAAGGCAGCAAATGAAGTGAAAATTGCAGACATGCCTGTTGCAAAAGCATAACCAGCTTCTGCACCTTCCATGTGTACAATTTTATCTACAAACTCAGTGGTATTTGGATTTGTAAACCTACTATATAAATTACGTTCTTTTTCTTCTGCAAAAGAAGCTCTCATTTCTTCTGCATCATTAAAAACAAAACTAGAGGTTACATATAAAGGTGTAGAATGCTCTGAAAACTGACTTCTTTCTGTTTGAATTCTTATGGCTTCTGTTTCGAAATGTTTGTGCATTTTGGTTGTTCGTTGTTCGTTGTTGGTTATTGGATTTTGGTGCTAACTAACCACCAAAAAACATCAATAAAAAACTAATTATTATGTTTTGCCAATCTTAAAATATCACCAAAAACGCCTCTTGCTGTTACTTTATTTCCTGCTCCTGCTCCTTGTATTACAATGGGTTGCTCTCCATAAGATTCTGTATAAATCTCGAAGATTGCGTCTGAACCTTTTAAAGAGCCTAAAGGTGAATTTTTAGAAACAGAAACCAATTTTACATCTAAGTTTCCTGTTTCTTTTGATAAATCTCCACTTAACTCTCCAATGTAACGTAAAACGTAGTTTTCTTGTTGATTTTCTTTTAGCTGTTGATATTCTTCGTTCATCAATTCTAAATTAGATAAAAAATAATCAACCGTACCTTCTCTTAAATTTTCTGGAATTAAATTGTTGATATTCACATCCTCAAACTCATTTTCTAATTCTAATTCTCTCGCTAAAATTAATAATTTTCTAGCTACATCATTACCCCCTAAATCTTCTCTTGGGTCTGGTTCTGTAAAACCAGCTTCGATTGCGTCTTTTAAAACTTTTGAAAAAGAAACATCTTGTTCAGAAAAGGTGTTGAATAAATAGCTTAAACTTCCAGAAAAAACTCCTCTAATTTTTGTGATATTTTCTCCAGATTCATGTAATAAACGAATGGTGTCAATTAAAGGTAAACCTGCACCAACATTGGTTTCGTATAGATATTGTTTTTTATATTCTTTTAATTTAGAACGTATTTCTTTGTAAAAATCAAAAGACAGTGTATTGGCAATTTTGTTACAAGAAACCAAATCGAAACCGGCTTCTATTAACGGAATATAATTTTCTACAAATGAAACACTTGCCGTATTATCTACCGCAATTAAATTTTCAAAATGATGTGTTTTTACAAACTCTATAATATCATTTACATTAGTTGTATCTTCGCCTTTTTCTTCTAAATCTTGTTCCCAATTTTTGGTAACACCGTTTTTTTCTAGCAATATTTTTTTAGAATTTGCCACTGCAAAAACATTTAATTGAATTTTTCTACGCTCTAAAACAGAAGGTGCATTTTCTATAATTTGATGTATTAGAGTACCACCAACTAAACCTTTCCCAAAAATGGCAATATTTACTTTTTTTGCGACTCCAAAAACTTGTCCATGAATTACGTTTACTGCTTTGTGCAATTCGGTTTTTTTAACTACCAAACTCACATTTTTACCGGTAACTGTATTATTGAATAATACAGGAATTATTTGGTTTTTAATTAAGGCATTGTATGGTAAATGAAACTCACTTAAATCTTGCCCAATTATAGAAATTACTGCAACATCGTCAACAATAGAAATCTGGTTTACATCTTGCGCATAAAAATCGTTTTCAAATTCTCTTTCCAGTGCTAAAACTGCTTCATTTGCTCGGTTTCCGTCAATTATTAAACCAATTCCTCTTTCTGAAGAACCTTGAGAAATGATGCTTACACTTATATTTTTTTCGCTTAAAGCTTTAAAAATACGTGCATCTACACCTACTTTACCTAACAAACCTCTTCCTTCGAAATTTAACAAAGAAACATTGTTAATTGTAGAGATAGACTTGATTCCTTTTTCGGAGGATTCTGCAGTAATTAAGGTGCCTTTATCTTCTTTTTGAAAAGTGTTTAAAATACGTAGATTGATATTTTTTTCTAATAACGGAATAATGGTTTTTGCATGTAAAATAGTTGCTCCAAAATTTGCCAATTCATTGGCTTCTGAGAAAGATAGTTTTTCTATTTTTTTAGCATCAGCCACTAAATCAGGATTTGCAGTAAAAATTCCACTTACATGCGTGTAATTTTGTAACTCATCTGCATCTAAATAATTGGCAATTAAAGCAGCAGTATAATTGCTGCCATTTCTTCCTAAAGTTGTGGTTTCTCCTTTTTCATTAGATGCAATAAAACCTGAAAGAATGTTTACAGGTTTAGTATTTTCGTTAAAATATGCAATTATATTTTCTGAAGATAAGGCATGAATAGGTTGTGCATTACCAAAGTTTTCATCGGTAATAATTAAATTTCTGGTATCTGCAGATTTTGCTACAACACCCTTTTCTTCAAGTAAACTAGCAACTAATTTTGTTGATAATAATTCGCCTTGTGCTAAAACTTCATCTTTAATTTTATTACTATAATCTCCTAATAAAGAAACACCCTCGAAAATAGTTTCTAAGGTTTTAAATTCTTTACTAAAATCTACTTTTTTACTTGGTTCTTGTTGATAAGATTTTAAAGCATCTAAAGTTGTTTTATACGCTTCTTTTTTAGCCGCTTTTTCTAAAATAGCCTCCAAATCGTTGGTTGTAGTTCCTCTAGCAGAAACAACTACCGTAAACTTTTCGCCTTTTTTATGTTTGTCTAAAATAATTTCTATGGTGTTTTGCAATCCTTTTCCGTTGGCTAAAGATTTGCCACCAAACTTTATTACTTTCATCTTTTTTGCACTATAATCTTTATTGAATATAGGTTCTATTATTTTCTGTAGTTGATCATATTCGATTAAAAATGCATCATGACCATGTACAGAATTTATTTCGTTATAGGTAACATTTTCTTTTGTTAATGCTAACTTTTTATGGGTTTCTCTGTTTTCTTCGGCTGTAAAAAATAAATCTGAATCTACACCTATAATGTGAATATTTGCTTCAACTTTATCTAAAAGACTGCTGTTTTTTTCTTCATTTTGAGTAACATCAATACTTTTTAGCAATTGATTCATCAACTTATAAGAAGATAATTGGTAACGTTCTTGCAACTTTTTGCCATGATGCAACAACCAACTCTCCACATTAAAAATATCTGAATTTTCTTTTTTAGTTCGATGAAAACGCTCTTTAAAAGATTCTGGTGTTCTGTAACACAACATCGCATGCATTCTTGCATCGTGCACAGGGTTACTAGAATTTACCAAAAATTGCTCTTGTATTTGACAATTGGCAATTAACCAATCTGTAGATTTCCAGTCTGTGGCAATGGGTAAAAAATGTTGCGTTAATTTATTATTTAAAGCAACCATTTCCCAAGCAATTCCACCACCTAAAGAACCACCAATTAATGCAAATAATTTATTTATTTTAAGTTTTTTTAATCCTTCAATAAAAATTCTAGCAACATCTCTGGCTATAAAATCTTTATAATTTTCAATTAAAAAACCATCGAAACCATTTCCAGGAATATTGAAAGATAAAATACTGTAAACCTCTGTATTTATAGCTTTTTCTTTTCCTACAATATCAATCCACCAGCCATTTTTGCCAGCAACATCACTGTTTCCTGTTAATGCATGATTGATTAAAACCACCGGTGCTGTACCTAAATCTTGACCAAAAATTTGGTAACTTAAATTCAACTCAGGGATTTTAGTCCCCAATTCTGTGGTAAAATTTTTAATTTTGATATGTTGTAATGGATATTCCAAATTTAAAGTATAAAACTTCACAGGTTTTAAAAACCTGTGAAATTCGTTTTTTTTCTAATTATATTTCTGAAAAAGCGGCTTTTAAATCTGCTTTTAAATCTTCTAAATCCTCAATACCAACAGACAATCTAATTAAATCTTGAGACACACCTGCACTTTCTTGAGCTGCCTCATCTAATTGTTGATGTGTTGTACTTGCTGGATGAATAATTAACGATTTTGTATCGCCAATATTTGCCAATAAAGAGAATATTTTAGTTTTATCTGCAATTGTTTTTGCAGCTTCAAAACCTTTTTTTGGTCCAAAAGTTACAATTCCACTTTGCCCTTTTGGTAAGTATTTTTTAGCTAAGGCATTGTATTTATTACTCTCTAAACCAGGATAGTTTACCCAAGCAACTTCCTCTTGTTGTTCTAACCATTTTGCCAATTCTAGTGCATTTTCTGAATGTTTTTGAATTCTAACAGGCAATGTTTCTAAACCTTGAATTATGTTAAATGCATTGGTTGGACTTAAAGCACCACCAAAATCACGTAAACCCTCTAAGATTAATTTAAACGTATAAGATGCAGCTCCTAAAACATCATGATATTGCAATCCATGATATCCTGCAGATGGTTCTGTAAACTCAGGGAATTTACCATTAGCCCAGTTAAAAGTTCCAGCATCTATAATTGCGCCTCCTAAAGATGTTCCTTGACCACCAATATATTTTGTAAGTGAATGAATTACAATATTTGCACCGTGTTTGATTGGGTTTAACAAAGCTGGTGTTGCTACTGTATTATCAACTATAAAAGGAACTTCTGCTTTTTTTGCTTGTATAGAAATTGCTTCTAAATCTAATACATCTAATTTAGGATTTCCTAAAGATTCTACAAAAAAGGCTCTTGTATTATCTTGAACAGCAGTCTCAAAACTTTCAGGGTTTGAAGCATCTACAAAAGTAGTTGTAATACCAAATCTTGGTAATGTAACGCTTAAAAGATTGTAAGTTCCACCATATAAACTACTAGAAGCCACAATATGATCTCCAGCTTTTAACAAGGTTAGCAAACCAGTTGAAATGGCCGCTGTACCAGAAGCAAAAACTACAGCTCCTATACCACCTTCTACAGCCGCTAAACGATCTTGCAAAATTTGATTGGTTGGGTTGTTTAACCTTGTGTAAATAAACCCTAATTCTTGTAGCGAAAAAAGATTTGCTGCATGTTCTGAATTGTTAAAAACATACGATGATGTTTGGTAAATTGGCACTGCTCTTGTACCTCCATTGGCTGCTACATCATGTCCTGCGTGCAACGCATTGGTTGCTAATTTTTGTGTACTCATTTTTCTATTTTTTTTGAGTTAATTTAAATTCCTGTCTGTTCAGGAACAGTTTTTAAAAGAAACACAATTTTTAAATTGTGAATCAATTTCTGATTAAACCAAAAGTCAAATGCATCAGATTCTTTTTTTTTGCTGATGTACTTACTAGAAAAATGTTATTAAGAATTATTCAATTACACGAACGTGCAATTGTTTTGGGTTATCTATCTAATTTCTGATAAATGAATCTGAAACTAAGTAGAATTTAGCACCTTCTTTTCCTCTTGAAAAGGGTTGCTAAGGCTTCAAAGGGTCTAATCCCTCCACCTTTCTTGATAACATTTCAATAAGTTATTGAACTTTGTGAGTGCAAATATATGTTTAGAAAAATTTAATATCCAAATTAAAAAGTAGTTTTTTTAATTTTAATACAGATTATTTAATTAAAAGCTCAAAAAATTCATCATTCTTTAAAAAGAAAAGCATAAAGAGCCTAATATTGTTTAATTAATGATACTATCAAAAAAAATTATTGTAAAATTATGTTCAATTATATTTTTATAATGTAGCTTTGCACCAAACTTAGAGGAAAAATTTGAACTGATTGCAACCTCATTAAAAAAATGCTAAAGCAGTAAATCCCTACTTCTTTTAGCGGCCTTGCAATCAAAATTTATTTTTCATTTAAATTATTTTAAATAAAAAAACAATATTATGTCATATTTATTTACCTCAGAAAGTGTTTCTGAAGGACACCCAGATAAAGTTGCAGATCAAATTTCTGATGCATTAATAGATAATTTTTTAGCTTTTGATAAAAGTAGTAAAGTTGCTTGCGAAACCATGGTTACAACAGGACAAGTTATTTTGGCTGGTGAAGTCAAATCTAAAACTTATTTAGATGTTCAACAAATTGCTAGAGACGTAATTAATAAAATTGGTTATACCAAGGGAGAATATATGTTTGATGGAAATTCGTGTGGGGTTTTATCTGCCATACACGAACAATCTCCAGATATTAACCAAGGTGTAGATAGATCTAGCCCAGAAGAACAAGGTGCAGGAGACCAAGGTATGATGTTTGGTTATGCAACAGATGAGACAGAAAATTATATGCCTTTGGCGTTAGAATTATCTCATAGATTACTTAAAGAATTGGCTGCTTTAAGAAGAGAAAATAATGATATTACTTATTTAAGACCAGACGCAAAAAGTCAAGTAACTATTGAGTATTCTGATGACAATAAACCTCAAAGAATAGACGCTATTGTTATTTCTACACAACATGATGATTTTGATAAATCTGATGATGTCATGTTAGCAAAAATCAAAAAAGATATCGTAGAAATTTTAATTCCGAGAGTGGTTGCAAAACTACCAAATCACATTCAAAAATTATTTACAGATAATATTACCTACCATATAAACCCAACTGGTGTTTTTGTAATTGGAGGGCCTCATGGAGACACTGGTTTAACAGGAAGAAAAATTATTGTTGATACTTATGGTGGTAAAGGTGCACATGGTGGAGGCGCTTTTTCTGGAAAAGACCCAAGTAAAGTAGATAGATCTGGAGCATACGCAACAAGACATATTGCTAAAAACCTAGTGGCAGCTGGTCTTTGCAAAGAAGTTTTAGTACAAGTTTCTTATGCAATTGGTGTAGCAAAACCAACAAGTATTAATGTAGAAACTTACGGAACATCGAACGTAGATTTAACTGATGGAGAAATTAGTAAAAAAGTAGCAGGTATTTTTGATATGCGTCCTTATTTTATAGAACAACGTTTAAAATTAAGAACACCTATTTACTCTGAAACTGCAGCTTATGGACATATGGGAAGAACTCCTAAAATTAAAACAGTTACATTTACAAATCCAATGGGAGAAACTGTTTCTGAAGAAGTAGAAACCTTTACTTGGGAAAAATTAGATTATGTAGAAAAGATTAAACAAACATTTAATCTTTAAAAAATAAAACCTTTATTTAAAGCCTTTAGAGTTCATTCTAAAGGCTTTTTTTGTGTTGAATTTTAAGAAAAAAAAACAAATCTCTTTAACAAAAATTTAAGAACGCATGCTAATCAGTTTACCTAACTTCGAGCACACTAATTTAAATCAAATTTATAATGACCAAAAAAGTCCTAATCAAACTTCTTTTAGTTGCTTTTGTATTCGGTTTTTCAACAGAAACTGCTGCTCAATTCTGGAAGAAAAAGAAAAAAGAAACCCCAAAAACAGCTGCTAAACCCAAGCCTAAAAAAGGAAGCATTCAACCTTACAATAAAGTTGTAACTAAAGAGCATAAAACAGACGAAGGTATGTTTAAAGTGCATACCAAAGACGATAATTATTTATTCGAAATACCAGATTCTCTGTTAAGAAGAGAAATGTTAATGGTCACAAGAATAGCTAAAACTGCAAGTAATATTGGTTTTGGTGGTGGTAAAACCAACACACAAGTTTTACGTTGGGAGAAAAAAAATAAAAATATCTTATTAAGAGTCGTATCTCATGATGTAGTTGCTGATACAATTTTACCAGTGCATGAAGCCGTAGTAAACTCTAATTTAGAACCTATTTTATTTTCTTTCCCAATTAAAGCGTTTAGTAAAGATTCTACTGCAACAGTAATAGATGCGACGTCTTTATTTTCTACAGACATAAAACCTTTAGGCTTTCCTTCTTTTTACAGAAAAAGATACCAAGCTACAAGAATGGATAAAACACGTTCTTACATAGAAAGAGTAAGTAGCTACCCAAGAAACATAGAAGTAAGACATGTAAAAACATATCTTGCAAACAAAGCACCATCTAATAGTGCTGTAGGCTCTATAACTTTAGAAATGAGTAATTCTATGGTTTTATTACCAAAAGTACCAATGAAACGAAGATATTTTGATGAGCGAGTTGGTTGGTTTGCAAGAGGACAAACTGATTATGGTTTAGAAGCTCAAAAAAGTAAAACAGTTACTTATTTAGACAGATATCGTTTAGAAGTTAAAGAGGAAGATATTGAGAAGTTTAAAAGAGGAGAACTTGTAGAACCAAAAAAACAAATTGTGTATTATGTAGATAGAGCAACACCAGAAGAGTGGGTTCCTTATATTATACAAGGTGTAAACGATTGGCAAGTTGCTTTTGAAGCTGCAGGTTTTAAAAATGCAATTGTTGGTAAAAGAGCACCAACTAAAGAAGAAGATCCAGAATATAGTCCAGAAGATGTACGCTATTCTGTAATTAGATATTTAGCTTCTCCTATACCAAACGCAAATGGACCTCACGTAAGTGATCCCCGTTCTGGAGAAATTTTAGAGTCTGATATAAACTGGTACCATAATGTAATGACATTATTACACAACTGGTTCTTTATACAAACTGCAGCCATTAACCCAGATGCACGTGGAAATGAATTTAAAACAGAGGTTATGGGACGTTTAATACGATTTGTATCTTCTCATGAACTAGGACATACTTTAGGATTGCCTCATAATATGGGAAGTTCTGTTGCTTATCCTGTAGATTCTTTACGTTCTGCAACATTTACAAAAAAATATGGAACAGCACCCTCTATTATGGATTATGCACGTTTTAATTATATAGCGCAACCTGGTGATGAAGATGTAGCTTTAATGCCTAATATTGGTGTGTATGATAAGTATGCAATTGCTTGGGGATATAGACCTATTTTAAATAAAACTGCTAAAGAAGAAAAACCAATTTTAGATGCTTGGATTTTAAAACATGCTGGAGACCCAATGTACAGATTTGGACACCAACAAGCTGGTGGTGTTGTAGACCCTAGTTCTCAAACGGAAGATTTAGGAGATGACGCAATGAAAGCTTCTATGTATGGCATTAAAAATTTAAAAAGAATTTTACCAAGATTGGAAGAATGGACTTCAGAAAAAGGAAAAAATTATGATGATTTATCTACTATGTATGACCAATTATTAAGTCAGTTTAATAGATATATGGGGCATGTTTCTGCAAACATTGGTGGTGTCTATGAATATTACAAAACATCTGACCAAGAAGGAGCTGTATATACACATGTAGATAAATCAAAACAAAGAGAAGCTTTACAATTTGTAATTGATGAGTTATTTAAAACTCCTACCTGGATGTTAGACGAAAATATTTTTAGCAAAACAGAATTTTCTGGCTCTATAGAAAGAGTAAGAGGTTTACAAGCGAGAACACTAACTAATATTTTAGATGCTGGTAGAATGGCTAGAATGATTGAAAACGAAACTTTAAATGGATCTTCAAAAGCTTACACATTAGTTAACATGATGAATGATTTACGCAAAGGTGTTTGGAGTGAAGTTTACTCTGGACGCTCTATAGATACTTATAGAAGAAATTTACAAAGAGCTCATTTAGATAGATTAAACTACTTATTAAACGAAGCTAAAAACCAAAGAGGTGCAAACCGTGGTTACTTTAAACAAAGTGGAATTACCATCAACCAATCTGATGTTAAATCTGTTGTAAGAGGAGAATTAAAACGCTTGCAAAAAGATGTTAAAAGAGCCATGAATAGTGGTAACACTTTAAGACGTTACCATTTACAAGATGTAGTAGACAGAATTGATATGATTCTAGAACCTAAATAAAAATCACCATTTTTTTACACAAAACCTCATCTATAATGATGAGGTTTTTTTTTTAAATGAACTATCTACTATATAAAAAAAATCTTATATATCTAGATTCTATAGACTATAGTAATTGACACTATCCTAAAAACTGTGTAAGTTTAAAAATTCAGAGTTAAATTTTTAAATTCTATTTTCTTCATTTTTAGCCGCTACAATTTCTTGATTAAATTCTTCTAAAACTTTTGATATTGCTTCATTAATTCTTGTAGACTCTGTATCATATTTTGGGTTAATAGCTTTTTTTTCTGGAAAATTTTCTATTGTAACAGTAGTCGATGGAAATGCAAAATCTACACCCAGTGCTTTTGCTAATTTTATAATTGCAATATGTAATCTATGCTTAGAAGATTGCTCTACACCCCAGGCCAAACTTTTAAAATATACATTTACCATTACTAATAATGCAGAATCACCAAAACCTGTAAACTCTACATTGTAAGAATCTGAACGTGTTTCTGGATGTGCTATTATAATTTCTCTAACACCTTTTACAAAAGCTTCTATTAATTCTGGTGGTGTATCATAACGCAAACCTAAATTTGTATTATAACGTCTAAACAATCGTAAACCTTTGTTATTAATAACAATTTCAGACAATTTACTATTGGGTATTTGGTACACAGAAGTATCTGCAGCGCGCACTCTTGTAGATCTAAAACCAACTTTTTCTACGGTACCTACAACTTCACTTGCTTCAATCCAATCTCCTATATGAAAGGGTTTGTCTAAAAAAATCATAATGGTACCTATTAGATTTTTTACAGTGTCTTGAGATGCTAAAGCAAATGCCAACCCTCCTATGGTTGCTCCTGCTAACATTGTGGTTGTATTTACACCAAAAAGTGTTAGCAACCTAAAAACACCAATTAAAATAACTAAACCTGTAAAAAAGTTATTTACGATAGGGGCTAATTGATCATCTAACTTATTATGTGTAGTTTCTGTGTATTCGCTGTAAATTTTCATAATTACTTTTACAAGCTTTAAGAAAACATAGATCCAAAAAACAGTTGCAGCTATATTAAGGCTTAAGAATACCCAGGTATTAATTTCTAAACTAAATTGTAAGGACGGAAATATTTTATCTACAAAAGCAGATGTAACTAACAAACTAATTGGATGTGCTAATTTTTTTAAGACTGTATTTACCTCAAAAGAAGTGTTTTTCTGAATGACCGATTTTATTTTTTGCAATACAAAAAAAGCAATTCTTTTTGCTACTAAAAACACAATATAAGCCAAAACGAAAAGTAAAACTAAGGCAATAAACTGCCATATCTCTATTCCAAAAAACTTTTTATGTCCAGAAACTGGAATTATTTCTTGTATTTGTTGCACATACCAAGGAAAAACCTCTTTGTAAATATCGTCTATTTTTGCAATAGTTTCTGATGAATAATACCATTTATTGCCAACTTTTTCTACATAAATTTGTGGCATTCTTTGAGGAAATAAAACATATTTATAATAAGAAGAGTAGCCAATACTATCTTTGTAGTTAGGATTTGTAGGCACTCTATCTAAATCTACATACAACCCCTTGCCATCTAAAACTTGTTTTATTTTTATGGCCTTTTTTTCTGCTTTACTTTCAGATAACCCATAAATAGTTTTTGCCGCTTTTTTGGGTTGAAAAGAATCTGATTGCAGGAAATATAAATGCGTATAAATAATTGCATGTGGGCTACTTAAGTCTACTTTTACAGAGTCTTTATCTTGTACTTGAGCAAATACAAATAATGGAAAAATCAAGATAATATAGATGATATTTTTCATGTAAATAATTTAATTATTTATAAATAGAATTACAAATTTAATCTATTTGTTTTTTTTAAAGGCCTAAGAAGTATAAATATTAATAAATAGGTATCTATAATTAAACCTTTTTAAAGTTACTAGGTCCTAACAACATAAAACATTAATTAAAATTTAAAAAACATGAAAAATTTAGCAACAATTTTAGCATTTGTATTTGCTTTTACATTTACAACACAAGCACAAAAACAGAAAAAAAGAAGTCATAAAAGACCACAGCTTACCATTGAACAACATACTAATTTAGCAGTTAAAAAAATGACCCTAGACTTAGATTTATCTGAAAACCAACAGAACAAAATTAAGCCTTTAATTGCAGCTAAAATGACAGAGAGAAAAGCTTTTATGGAAAAAAGAAAAGAAGCTAGAAAAGAGCGTAAAAAACCTACTGCAGACGAAGTTTATGCTTTAAAAAGTAAAGTGTTAGACAATCAAATTGCGATGAGAAATAGTATGAAAGAAATTTTAAATAAAGAGCAGTTTGAAAAGTTTGAGAAAATGCAGAAAGTAAGAAAAATGCGAACAAAAAAAATGAAGATGAAAAAAATGCAAGACAAAAGAGGTCAAAAAATGAGAAGAAAATAATTATACGATATCGTATTTATTTGAAATATAATACCCGATTTCTAGATAGGAGTCGGGTTTTATTTTGGGAGTTATTTTCTGCGTTAAAGATAGAAATGGCATCCTTTTTTTTCTAAACTTGAAACAATATTTCAATTAAAAAAAACACTAAGTTTAAATAGAAAAGTGCTAAAAAAAATTAGTGCAAAAAAAAAAGATAGAATGGATAGCCTGTTAAAACGCCCAAATAAAGATGAACTTATAAAAAAATAAAAGATTGTTAATCTTTAAACCAACTTGAATATTTTACATAATTGTTAGCAATTCTATCAATTTCGCCAGAGATTAATTCTTGAGAAATGTCTTTTACTTTTTTTGCAGGTATACCAGCGTAAATACTTCCACTTTCTATATGTGTATTCTTTGTAACTACAGCACCTGCTGCAATTATTGAGTTTGATTCTACAATACAATCGTCCATAATAATGCTACCCATACCAACCAAAACATTGTCTTTAATAGTGCAACCGTGTACAATTGCATTGTGACCAATTGAAACATTATTACCAATAGTTGTGGGCGATTTTTGATATGTGGCATGAATTACAGCTCCATCTTGTATATTTACTTTATTACCAATTTTTATAAAATGAACATCTCCTCTAATAACAGCATTAAACCAAACACTACATTCTTTGCCTATAGAAACCTCACCAACAATAGTGGCATTTTCTGCTATGTAACAATCTTTAAATATTTGTGGATGTTTACCTTTTACAGGTTTTATAATGGGCATAATTTTAGTTTTTTGGTATTGATTTTACAGGCATACAAATTTTGAAATTTTTACCTCAAATATCAATAGAATATATGACAAACTGATTGCCACTTGTATCAAATAATTCTTAAAGTAAGACATTAAATTAAAAGATAAAAAAAAATCTCGACACAATTTTTCGTTCCTTAAAATGACTCGAACTAAAAGACTAGAAACTTATTTTATTAATAATTTCTGTCCAATAGAAATGGTATTACCATCTAAATTATTGATTTCTTTAAGCAATTCTATAGTAATATTATTTTTTGCTGCAATTGCATATAGGGTATCTCCTTTTTGCACAATATAATAGTTTTTAGCTGTTTTTTGTATCACAATAGCCTGCTCTATTTCGTTGTTTTTATTCAGTTTTTTAACTTCCTTTTTAAATTTAGATTTTTTAAATTTATCAAACTCGTACAATTTATACTCTTTTATGATTTGAATCAATTTTACAGGATATTTTCTATCTGTAGCATAACCTGCCTTTCTTAATCCATAAGCCCATTTTTTGTAGTTTTTTATAGGGTAATCAAACAAAAAAGCATAACGTTTTCTTTGGGTTAAAAACAAAGAATGATCATTATAAGAGGTTTCTGGATATACGTATTTTCTAAAACATTCGCCTTTTTCATCATCATCATGATACACTCGTTCTCCTTTCCATTGTGTATGGCATTTAATACCAAAATGATTGTTAGATTTTAAAGCCAACTCACTTCTACCTCTACCAGATTCTAAAATACCTTGTGCCAAAGTTATGCTTGCTGGTATTTTATATTCGTGCATTTCTTGTACAGCAATAGGTGCATATTTTTTAATATAAGCAAGGGTTTGTTTATTTAATCGAGGATTTTTATTAGCTAATTTTTTAGTAAATTCAACTTGATTTACAGAAGGTAATTCTTTAGGTTTTGGCTCTGCAATAACCACCCCTGTATTTTTTTTATTAATTACTCTTTTTTTAGAACCACAACTTGCTAATATCAATAATAATAGAAAACTGAAAAGTATTTTTAACTTCATAAAATAATTAATTGGCGCTTTATTTTTTTGTTTTAATTTTTGATTGAAACCTGCAATACCCTGTAAACCTCCAGTATGAATTGCCAAAATTTTACTGTTTTCTGGAAAATAATCTTTTTGAACTAAATCTAAAATACCAAATAACATTTTACCTGTGTAAATTGGATCTAACTGAATTTTGGTTTGTTTTGTAAAATCGTTTATAAAACGAATGAGCTCATCATTATATTTTGCATAACCCCCAAAATGATAATCTTTTACGATAGTCCAATTATTGGTTTTTGTGGTATATTTTTTTATTTCTTCAGCTAAAAAATCACCTTTTAAAGCAGGAAAACCCATTGCCTTTTGATCATTTTCTAAAGAATTAATAATACCAGAAATAGTACCACCTGTACCTATTGCACAGCAAATATAATCGAAATTATGATCTAATTTTGTTAAAATTTCTTGGCAACCTTTTACGGCCAAACAATTAGTACCTCCTTCTGGAATTAGATAAAAATCACCCAATTTATTTTTTAATTTTTCTACGAAACCAAGGCTATTTTTTTGTCGGTAATTTTCTCTAGAAACAAAATGGAATTTCATTCCGTTTTTATAGGCTTCTTGTAAAGTAGCATTATTAGCTAGCGTTTCTTTTAAGTTTTTAGCTAACTCATCTCCCCTAATAACACCAATGGTTTTAAAACCCGCCAACTTACCAGCAACAGCAGTTGCAACAATATGATTAGAAAAAGCTCCACCAAATGTAAGTAAGGTATTTTTTTTAAGTTTTTTAGCTTCTGTTAAATTGTACTTTAGTTTCCTAAACTTATTACCTGAAACAAAAGGATGGATTACGTCTTCTCTTTTTATGTAAAGTGTTACTTTTTTTTCTTCTAAAATAGGTAGATGAACGTGTTGATTTTCAGTAATAAAATCTTGAAAAAAAAAGGAATTGAGTTCTTTATGCATTTAAACACAAAAATAATAGTTATTTTTTTTAAACTATTAAAAAAACTTGTCATTGTCAATTTAAAAACAAATTTAATTCAAATTAAATCAAGGTGTTTAGGTAGCTTATTTTGAAAAAAATCTTGTTAACATTATCAAAAGATCTGAAAAATCTATTTATTCTGTAATTCAGTAGCTTTACGCTCTAACTCTGCTTGAAATTCTTCCATCACAGGTTTTACTGTACTTTCTGGTATGTCTGCTACTTTTATATACATTAAACCATCTACAGCATTGTTAAACTTTGGGTCTACATTAAAAGCTACCAAACGGGCATTTTGTTTTACATATTTCTTTAATAAAACTGGAATTCTTAATGCTCCTGGTTCAATTTCGTCTATAATTTTATCAAACTTTTGCATGTCTGCTTTAGTAGCATCAAATACAAAGTCTTTATCACCATCTTTTAGTTTTACCTTGTATTCTTTTTTGGCATAAATATATTGGGCAATGTATGGGTCGTAATAATGAGATTTCATAAACTCAATCATTAACGATTTAGAAAAATCTGAAAATTGATTGCTAATAGAAACACCACCCATTAAATATTTATATTCTGGATAACGTAAAGTAACATGTACAATTCCTTTCCACAATAAAAATAGTGGCATGGGTTTTTGTTGATATTCACTTACAATAAAAGCGCGTCCCATCTCTATGGTATTGCTCATCATTTGGTGTAATTCTGGTTCTATTTTAAACAAGGTTTGCACATAAAACCCATTGATACCATACTTTTTAAAAATATCTTTACCAAGTCCCATTCTATAAGCTCCTACCAAACAACTAGCTTCTCTATCCCATAAAAAAAGGTGGGAGTAATATTTATCGTACTTATCTAAATCTAAAGATTTATTGGTGCCCTCACCTACTTCTCTAAACGTGATTTCTCTTAACCTACCAATTTCATGCAATAGATTTGGTATTTCTTTAGCGCCCGCAAAAAATACTTCGTAGTTTTTACTTTCTAATAATCTACTATTCTTAGCTCTTAAAATATTTACTTCGTTAATAAATGAATCTACATTTTTTTGAGCAGCAATTTTTTTTGCTGGCTTTTTAATTTTTATATTTTGAGTAGAAATTAGTTTGTGAGCTTTTTCAAAAGGATTTGCCAACATATAGGTTTTCTTTCTTATAAACTCACAAAAAGACGGAATGTCTTTAAAATCACTTTGGTCTTTTACAGAAATTGGTTTTCCTATTCTAACTCTTACAACTCTACCTCCTTGAGAAATCACTTCTGATGGTAATTTGGCTGTTCTTAACGTATCTGAAATTTTAGATAAAAAGTAAAAAAGTTTACTATTTTGGGCATGAAAATATATAGGAATAACAGGTACTTCTGCCTTTTTTATCAATTTAACTGCACCTTCTTCCCAAGGCTTATCTACTTTTAATTTACCATCTTTATAGGTAGACACCTCTCCTGCAGGAAAAATTCCCAAAGGTTTTCCTTCTCTTAAATGTGATAAAGCACTTTTAATTCCTGCTACACTAGATTTTACGTCCTTTCTGGTTTCAAAAGGATTTACGGGCATTACATAAGGCTTTAATGGCGCTATTCTATGTAGTAAAAAGTTGGCAATTATTTTATAATCAGCTCTTTTTTCTATCAATAACTTTAATAGTAAAACGCCATCTATCCCCCCTAAAGGATGATTAGAAATTGTAATAAAAGGACCTTCTTTTGGTATTCTTTTAAGATCATCTTCTGGAACTTCAAACTTTATATTACAATCGTCTAAAACACCGTTTAAAAAATCTAGTTCAGATTTATTTTTATTCTTATCGTAAATTTTATTAATAGTAGATATACGAAGTATTCTTAATAAAATCCATCCTACAAAAGTACCTAGAAATCTAAATTTCTGAATACCAATTACTTGTGCAATTTCTTTAGAGGTTACTAATGCCATAAAATACAATTAGAGCTTCATACAAACATACTAAAAAAATGAAATAGGAATTCAATTATTTTGCATCCAAAATAATTTGCATAGTTTCCTTATTAACTTGCGTTAACAAAAAAGTACCTTTTTCTTGTATACTTTCAATTGCTTTGTCATCAAAATGACGCACTGTATACAAATCTACTTTCTTTTGTACGTCTATTTTAAATTCCGTTTTTAGTTCTTCGTAAAAACTATCAAACTTATTAAATTTATTATCTATACAGATAGAAAAACTAATAGCCGAATTTTGTATTAGATTGGTTTTTAATTGATAATCGTGTAATTTCTTAAAAATATAACTAATATTATTTTCTACCATAAAAGTAAAGTCTAAAGCAGAAATAGATACTAAAACTTGATTTTTCTTAACAATAAAACAAGGTATTAAAGGCTCTAAATTAGACCCTTTAGAAATTCTTGTACCAGCTTCTTTTGGGTTTACAAAAGAACGTACTAATAATGGGATTTCTTTTTGTTGTAAAGGCTGTAAAGTTTTGGGGTGAATTACAGATGCTCCATAAAATGCCATCTCTATAGCTTCTTGGTAAGAAATTTGTTTTAACAAAGTAGTATCTTCAAAAACGCGTGGGTCTGCATTTAAAACACCAGGTACATCTTTCCAAATAGTTACGTTGTCTGCATTTAAACAATATGCAAAAATACCAGCTGTATAATCAGATCCTTCTCTACCTAAAGTGGTTGTATTTTCTGTATCGTTTGCAGCTATAAAACCTTGTGTAATGTTTAATTTAGAAGCATCTACTTTCTTAGAAATAAGTTCTTGGGTTAAGTTCCAATCAACTTTTGCATCTCTATAATTACTATCTGTTTTTATGTAATTTCTTACATCGAACCAATTATTTGCTACACCAATTTTTTCTAAATAAGCACTAACAATTTTGGTAGATAACAACTCACCAAAACAAATAATTTGGTCGTACACATAATTATATCTTTGCGATGTATTTCTAGCTAAAAACCAACTTAACTCGCCCAATAAAATATCTATTTCTTTATAAATTGGAGCCTCTTTTTCAAATAAATCATCCATGATGGCTTTATGAAAATCTTCTATAACTCCTAATTTTTCAGACAAATTATCTGTTTTGTTATAATAAGCTTCTATTACGTCTTCAAAAGCATTGGTAATTTTACCCATTGCAGAAACTACAACTAATATATTTTCTGTACCTTCGGATTGTAAAATGTTTATAACATTTTTTACGCTTACAGCATCCTTTACAGATGCACCTCCAAATTTAAAAATTTTCATTTCTAATTATTTTCAATAAATTTTGCTAAGTTTTCTTTATTCATTTGCACCACAGACCAATCATTTAAATAGGTTGCTCCTGTGCTTTTGTAAAAATTAACTGCGTTGGTATTCCAATCTATAACTTCCCAAGCAACTCTATTAAAATTATGATCGTAAGCATATTTTAAAACAGCTGTATACAAAGCTTTGCCTGCTCCAATTTTTTGTCTACTTTTTGTAACAATTAAATCCTCTAAATGTATGGTTTTTCCTTTCCACGTAGAATATCTTTCATAAAACAAAGCAATACCAATTACTGTATTATTTTCTTCTGCAACAAATAATTTAAACTTTGGGCGCTCAGAAAAACCATCATTTAATAAATCTTGTACAGTAATTTCTACCGCATCTGGTTCTTTTTCAAAAACTGCCAATTCTGTAATTAAATCGTGCACAGCTTGTACATCTTTTTCTATTGCTCTTCTAATTATAAAACTCATTTTTACAAATTTTGTACAAAGATAGTTTATTTGATACTTGACAAAATTTTTTGAATATTTTACACATTTTTTTATGATTTGTTTAAAAAAACAGGTAAATTAACTGATGTAAAAAATTAAATAGTAAAAAAAAAATAACATATTTGTATTAAGAACCATATCTATTAAAATGACGCATAAAAAACAAACTCTTGGCGAATTTATTATTGAAAATCAACACGCATTTAAATACACTTCTGGTGAGCTTTCTAGGCTTATAAACTCTATTAGGTTAGCTGCAAAAGTAGTAAACCATGAGGTGAATAAAGCTGGTTTGGTAGATATTATTGGTGCCATTGGCGGCACAAATATTCAAGGTGAAGATCAACAAAAATTAGACGTTTATGCCAATAATAAATTTATACAAACCTTAACCAAAAGAAACATTGTTTGTGGTATTGCAAGTGAAGAAGAAGATAGCTTTATAACGATTAACAGTCAAGATGAGAATCATCAAAATAAATATGTGGTTTTAATTGATCCTTTAGACGGTTCTTCTAACATCGATGTAAATGTTTCTGTAGGTACCATTTTTTCTATATACAGACGCGTAACACCTGTTGGAACACCTGTACAATTAGAAGATTTTTTACAAGAAGGAAATAAACAGGTAGCTGCAGGTTATATCGTTTACGGAACCTCTACAATGTTGGTATATACAACTGGAGATGGTGTGAATGGTTTTACCTTAAACCCTGCAATTGGTTCGTTTTATTTATCGCATCCAAATATGACTTTTCCAGAAGATGGCAGTATTTACTCTGTAAATGAAGGTAATTATTTAGATTTCCCTTTAGGAGTAAAAAAATACATAAAATATTGTCAAGAAGAAGAGGGAGACAGACCTTACACGAGTAGATATATTGGTTCTTTAGTATCAGATTTTCACAGAAATATGATTAAAGGAGGTATTTATATGTATCCAAAAGGCTCTAGAAATCCAAATGGGAAATTGCGTTTGCTTTATGAATGTAACCCAATGGCATTTTTAGCAGAACAAGCTAATGGTAAATCTTCCGATGGTTATACAAGAACCTTAGATGTTATACCAACAGAACTTCATCAAAGAGTTCCTTTTATTTGCGGTAGTAAAAATATGGTAGAAAAAGTAGAGGAGTTTATGAAAATATATGGCGAATAAATTGTTCTTATACTGCTATAAGTTAAGAAAAGGCTAATATTTTGGGATTTACTTACATATTAAGTAATTTTACATTTACAAATAAAATACTAACTTATAAACAATAAAAAAATGGCTTTTCAATTACCAGAATTAGGATATGCACATGATGCATTAGAACCACATATTGATGCAAAAACTATGGAAATTCACCATGGCAAACATCACAATGGATATACAACAAAATTAAATGCAGCAATAGAAGGTACTGATTTAGAAGGTAAATCTATTGAAAATATTTTAACAAATTTAGACATGAGTAATAGTGCTGTTAGAAATAACGGTGGTGGTTATTATAATCACTCTTTGTTCTGGACAGTTATGAATCCAAAAGACAAAGGTACTTTATCTGGTGAATTAAAAGATGCTATTGAAGCCGCTTTTGGTTCTAAAGAAGAATTTATGGATGCTTTTTCTAAAGCAGCAGCTACACAATTTGGTTCTGGTTGGGCTTGGTTATGTGTGCTTCCTGGAGGAAAAGTAGAAGTTTGTTCTACACCTAATCAAGATAATCCATTAATGCCTGGCGTTACTTGTGGAGGAACACCTATTTTAGGTTTAGATGTTTGGGAACATGCATATTACTTAAATTACCAAAACAGAAGACCAGATTATATTGATGCTTTCTTTAAAGTAATCAATTGGAATGAAGTTGAAAGACGCTACGCTGAAGCTAAATAAATTTCAGCATTTTATATATACGCAAAAAGCATCCAATAAATTGGATGCTTTTTTTATGCGTTCTAAAACTTGATTGAGGTTAATAAGCTCTTTTATCGTTTCCTTCATAAAAGTTTATAAAGGCTTCGTTTACTACTCTATGACCTCCAGGAGTTGGGTAATTTCCTGTAAAATACCAATCTCCTAAATTATCTGGACAAGCTTTATGTAAGCCTTCTATAGATTGATAAATTACCTCTACTTCTGCTTTTATATCTTTTGTTTTTAGCATTTCTGCAATTTTTGCTGAAATTTGTTCAGCTGAAAAAGGTTTATAAATTTCTTTTACATGATTTACAATACCTTCATCTTCAGTTTTTTGTTGTGCTTTCGATTTTTTATAAACTTCGTCTATAATATGTTCTTGGTTGGTGTCTTTTAACAAAGCAATAGCTGCTTTAAATGCAATAAAGGCATCTATTCTTGCCATATCTATACCATAACAATCTGGATAACGAATTTGCGGTGCAGAAGAAACTACTACTATTTTTTTAGGACTTAATCTGTCTAAAATTTTAATAATACTCTTTTTTAAGGTAGTACCACGTACAATACTATCGTCTATAATTACCAAATTATCTGTAGATTTTACAACCCCATAAGTTACATCGTAAACGTGTTCTACCAAATCATCTCTACTGCTATCATCTGCAATAAATGTTCTTAATTTTGCATCTTTGATTGCAATTTTTTCAAAACGGGGTCTTTCAGATAAAATTTGAGTTACTTTTTCTGCAGATAATTGTTTTCCACCAGCTAAGATTTTAGCTGTTTTTTGCTGATTTAATAGATCTTCTGCAGCTTCTGTCATCCCATAAAAAGAGGTTTCTGCTGTGTTGGGTATGTAAGAAAAAACAGTATTTGAAACATCACTATCAATTGATTTTAAAATTTCTGGAAATACAAATTTTCCTAAATTTTTTCTTTCTTCGTAAATACTTGCATCACTACCTCTAGAAAAATAAATACGCTCAAAAGAACAGGCTTTTTTTTCTCTTGGTTCTAAAACTTGTTTGATAGATGTTTTACCATTTTTTTTAATAATTAATGCATGCCCTCTTTCTAATTCTTTAATTTCATCAATATTTACATTAAAAACGGTTTGTATTACTGGTCTTTCTGATGCTACAACAACCACTTCATCATCTTCATAAAAATAAGTAGGCCTAATTCCATTTGGGTCTCTTAACACAAAAGCATCTCCATGGCCTACTAAACCAGCCATTGCATAACCACCATCCCAGTTTTTAGAAGAGCGTTTTAAAACTTTTTTAAGGCTTAAATTTTCTTCTATAAATGGCGATGCATTTTTTTTACTGAATCCTTTTTTCTTTGCTTTTTGGTATAATTTAGCCACTTCGTCTTCTAAAAAATGACCAATTTTTTCCATTACAGTTACCGTATCTGTAAACTCTTTTGGATGCTGCCCTAACTCTATCAATTCTTCTAATAATTGTTTAGAGTTGGTCATATTAAAATTACCTGCAACTATTAAATTTTGATGTTTCCAGTTACTTTGACGTAAAAAAGGATGCACACTTTCTATGCTGTTTTTACCAAAAGTTCCGTAACGAACGTGTCCTAAAAAAAGGTTTCCTACATAAGGCATATTTTCTTCTTGCCAAACAACATCGTCTTTTTTATCTGGGTTTTGCTCTAAAACACCATTTAAACGCTGGTTAATTTGTGCAAAAATATCTTGTATGGGTTGTGGCTGGTTAGATCTAACTCTACTAATGTACCTTGTACCTGGTGCCACATTATATTTTATACTTGCAAAACCAGCACCATCTTGACCACGGTTGTGTTGTTTTTCCATCAATAAATACATTTTGTTAATTCCGTAAAAAGCAGAACCGTATTTATCTTTATAAAATTGTAAAGGCTTTTTTAATCGAACAAGTGCAATTCCACATTCGTGTTTAATAGCGTCACTCATTGGTAATAATAGTTTTTAGTTGTGTGTGTTTTATAAAAAAATCCGCAGCGTAAATACTGCGGATTAAAATTAAGATATTTTTATATCAAATTGTGTTAAATCTTTAAAAGCTTTCAAACGCAACTTAACTTCTTGCGCTGTAAGATCTTGCATACGTTCTGTACCAAATTTTTCTACACAAAAGGATGCTAAATTAGAACCATAAATAATAGCATTTTTCATGTTTTCGAAAGAAACATCTTCTGTTTTTGCTAAATAACCACAAAAACCTCCTGCAAAAGTATCTCCAGCTCCTGTTGGATCAAAAACCTCTGCCAATGGTAAAGCTGGTGCAAAAAACATTTTTCCTTCATTAAATAACAAAGCTCCATGTTCTCCTTTTTTTATCACCACATATTTTGGCCCCATTTTATGGATTTTCTTAGCGGCATTTACCAAAGAATATTCTCCAGAAAGTTGGCGCGCTTCTTCATCATTTATAGTAACTACATCTACTCTTTTTAATATTGTGTGCAAATCATCTAAGGCGATATCCATCCAAAAATTCATAGTATCTAAAACTACTAATTTTGATCTTTGGTTCATTTGATCTAATACAGATGCTTGTGTTAATGGGTGTAAATTACCTAACATAACAATACTTGCATCCTTAAAATCTGCTGGTACAACTGGTGTAAATGTTTCTAAAACATTTAATTCTGTAAGTAAAGTATCGCGCGAGTTCATATCATTATGATATTTTCCACTCCAGAAAAAAGTTTTACCGTCTTTATCTATTTCAACTCCATCCGTATTGATTCCTTTAGAATTCATCATTTCTAAATACGATGCAGGAAAATCTCCACCAACAACAGAAACAATGCCTGTTTCTACTCCAAATTGAGATGCAGATAATCCTATGTAAGATCCTGAACCACCTAAAATTTTATCGGTTTTACCAAAAGGTGTTTCTATGGCATCAAAAGCTACAGTACCAACTGCTAATAATTTACTCATTTTAGTATTCTAACCTTCGCAAAAGGAAGGAATTTATTATAATAGTTAATATTTGATATTCTTATATTCTACAGTTACGTTTAATGCATTTTTATCGTATTTTTGCACTATAATTAAGGTATCTGCGATACTGCAAAAATAAGTTTTAAAAATGACTATCAAAGAAATACAAGAAGAAATTATTGATGAGTTTTCTATGTTTGATGATTGGATGGAGCGTTATGAATATATTATAGAACTTGGTAAATCTTTACCCATAATAGACGAAACCTACAAATTAGAAGAAAATTTAATTAAAGGATGCCAATCTAAAGTCTGGTTGTACTCTGAACTAGAAAATGATAAAGTTAAATTTACAGCAGATAGCGATGCTATTTTAACCAAAGGAATTGTGGCATTGTTATTGCGCGTTTTTTCTGAGCAAAAACCTGTAGATATTTTAGGCGCAGAAACCAATTTTATTGACGAAATTGGTTTGAAAGAGCATTTGTCTCCAACAAGAGCAAACGGGTTGATTTCTATGATTAAACAAATAAAAATGTATGCAATTGCACAACAAACTAAATTAAAAAACTAAGATTTTACAAAATGACAGATAAAGAATTAGAGGAAATAGGAGATAAGATTGTAGGCGTTTTAAAGACCATTTACGATCCAGAAATACCTGTAGATATTTACGAACTTGGCTTAATTTATGATGTTTTTGTTTCTGATGAAAACAACGCAAAAATTTTAATGACATTAACCTCGCCAAATTGCCCTGTTGCAGAAAGTTTACCAAGAGATGTAGAAGAAAAAGTAAAATCTTTAAAACAAATTAACGAGTGTGAAGTAGAAATTACTTTCGATCCAACTTGGACGCAAGAAATGATGAGCGAAGAAGCTAAATTAGAATTGGGCATGCTGTAAAATTAGTTGGCATTAGCTAGTCAACAATTCGCAGTCATTGTAAGTTCGAGTGATTTCGATTTTTCATCGAAATTGTATCGAGAACAACTTTGAAACTAAAAATAAAATGGAAGAAATTGTAAACAGAGTTGCTAATAGCAAACTAAAAACCTTTGACCTTGAGGAAATTTATCCTGATGGAAAACGCGTTTTATTTGATATAAAAGATTGGCTTTTTCAAGAACTTATTCTAAAAGAAGTAGATTTTAGAGCCTACGTAAAAAACCATGATTGGTCTAAATACAAAAATTGTTTTGTAGCAATTACTTGTTCTGTAGATGCTATTATACCTTCTTGGGCTTTTATGTTGGTTGCTGCAGAGTTAAACCCTTATGCAAACAAAGTGGTTATCGGTAATTTAGAATTGTTAGAGACTGTTTTATATCAAGAATTATTAGAATTTATAGACTACAAAGAATTTACAGATGTACCTGTAATCATAAAAGGTTGTGGAGAAAAACCCATACCTAATGCTGCATACTCTTTATTAATAACAAAATTACAACCCATAGCAAAATCTATTATGTTTGGAGAGGCCTGTTCTACAGTACCAATTTTCAAAGCCAAGAAATAATTTTACTTTTGCTTGTCATTTTAAAAATGCTTCATGAAAAGAATATTTATCCTTTTTTTTATGCTACTGGCTACAACTTTTTATTCTCAAAAAAAGAAACAAGACTCCTTACCTAAGCCAAAATGGAAAATTAACGGAAGATTTGCTTTTATATTTAACCAATCTTCTTTTTCTAATTGGGCTTCGGGTGGTGAAAATACAGTTGCAGGAAATATCAATATAAATTACGATTTTAACTACAAAAAAAAGAACGTAAACTGGGATACTAGAATTATAACAGGATATGGTTTGAGTCATATTAGTGAAAAAGGTTATAGAAAAACAGATGACCGTTTTGAAGTGAATTCTCTTTTTGGTTTTAAAACGAGTAAATATTGGTTTTTTTCGTTTATAGCCAATTTTAGAACACAGTATGCAAAAGGTTACGATTATAAAAAAGACCCAAAAGTATTAGTCTCAGAGTTTTTATCGCCCGCGTATTTAACTTACGGACCAGGTATGTTATGGAAAAAATCTGATGACATAAACTTAAACATTGCACCAGCTACAGCCAGATATACATTTGTAAACGATTTTTTTACTAAAGATGCTGGCAGATTTGGTGTAGACCAAGGAGAAACAGTTGCGTTTAGTTTGGGTTTTAACTTATCTGGTTACTATAAGTTTGTACTAATGGAGAATATTGAAATGGAAAATATTTTATCTATTTATACAGATTATCTTGCAAATGTTGGTAACCTTGATATAGATTACCAAACTAACATTCGTTTTAAAGTAAATAAGCATATTAAAATGCAACTAACTTTTCAAGCCATTGTAGATGATAATACTGCTAGTAAAATACAATTTAGACAATTATTTGGTTTGGGTGTAAATTATAACTTCCACGAAAAAGTGACTTATTAATAGTTTTTGGTTTACTAGAATAAAGTACTTTTACATACTATAAACTTAAAAAAAATCTAATGAAAAAATTAATTGTTTTAATTGTATTTGTATGTGTAAGTTTTACTGCAAATGCACAAACTGAAGTAGAATTAAAAAAAGAACTAAAAGAAAAAAAGGGAGAGATTTCTAAATTACAAAAAGAAGCTAAAGGATTGCAATCTAAAATAGATGCATTACCTGGTTGGAAAATTGGTGCTTTTGGTACTATTGGTGGAAATATTGCTGGCTTTAATAATTGGTACGCAAGAACTGCTCCAAACACATCATCTGCAAACATTGGTATTTCTGTAAATGGATTTGCCAATTTAATAAAAGAAGATTTTTTTTGGAGAAACGCTGCATCTGTTAATTTAGGATGGGTAAAGTTTGATGATAAAGATAGCGCAACTGACAATCCTAATTTTGAAACTGCTACAGATGTTTTTAACATTTCTTCTTTATATGGTAGAAGATTAAGTAAAACTTGGGCAATTTCTGCTTTAGGAGAATACAGAACAACACTTATAGAAAACTTTAATAATCCTGGTTATTTAGATTTTGGCGCAGGGGCAACATGGACACCATCAAGCCATTTAGTTGTGGTAATTCACCCAGGAAACTACAACTTTGTATTTAGTAGTGGAGATACTGTTTTTGAATCTTCTTTAGGAGCAAAAGTAGTAACAGATTACACAAACAAATATGGTAAACTTAGTGTAAAATCTAATTTATCAATGTTTCATAGCTACAAATCTACAGATTTTTCTAACTGGACATTAACCAACTCTTTAGGTTACACAATCTGGAAAGGTGTAGGTGTTGGTTTTGAACTTGGTTTGCGTAAAAACAAACAAGAAGCTTTACTAAATGCATTAATAGACAATCCTGTAGAGACTTTTAACAGTGTAGACAATAAGTTACAATCTTATTGGTTGTTTGGTTTAAGCTACTCTTTCTAAACAAAAACAACATATTTTACAGAAAACCTCAAGAAGAAATTCTTGAGGTTTTTTATTTTATGTAAATTCGCATAAACCTTATTGTTTTATGACTTTTCTAATTATTTATGCAACCGTTTCTATATTTTTCTCGTTTTTGTGTTCTATTTTAGAAGCTGTATTATTAAGCATAACTCCAACATTTATCAACCTTAAAAAAAGTGAAGGTTTGGAATATGCAGCGTCTTTAGAAAAACTAAAAAAAGATGTAGACAAACCTTTAATTGCCATTTTAACTATAAATACCATTGCACACACAGTAGGTGCTATTTTGGTAGGTGTACAAGCAAAAGTTGCGTATGCAGAAATGTATGGTACTACGAGTAGAAGTTTTTTAAGCATACAATTTACCGAAGATATAATGGTAGGTTTTGTATCTACAATTATGACGATTTTAATTTTAGTGGCTTCAGAAATTATACCTAAAACCATGGGTGCAACCTATTGGAAAGAATTAGCTAACTTTACAACTAAAGCCCTAAAAATAATGATTTTTCCTTTAAAATATACAGGAATTTTATGGGTTTTACAATTAACCACAAAACTAATTGGTGGTAAAGGTCATGGTAGTATTTTAAGTAGAGAAAGCTTTTTAGTGATGGCAGATATGGCTGAAAAAGAAGGCGTTTTTCAAAAAAATGAAAGCAAAGTAATTAGAAATTTATTGGGTTTTAAGGAGGTTAAGGTAAGTGATGTTATGACTCCTAGAACTGTTTTAAAGACTGCAGACGAAAACGTAAACATTCAATCATTTTATGAAAATCATAAAACACTACGTTTTTCTAGAATTCCTGTTTTTGCCAACAATCCTGATGAAATTACAGGGTATTTCTTAAAAAATGATTTATATAAAGCGATTATAGATGGTAAGGGTAAAGAAAAATTAGCAACTATAAAAAGAACTATTTTAATTACTAATAGAGAGTTATCTATTCCTGATTTATTTGAAAAACTTATTAAAGAAAAAGAACATATTGCTTTGGTAGTAGATGAGTATGGCTCTGTTAGTGGAATTGTTTCTCAAGAAGATGTAATAGAAACCCTGTTGGGTTTAGAAATTATGGATGAAAGCGATAATGTTGCAGATCTACAAGATTTAGCAAGGAAATCATGGAAAACCAGAGCCAAAAGAATGGGTATTATTGAGGATGAGAAAACTGATGAAAAATAATATATATTAAAAAAAGGGCTACAAGGCTTAATTTAACCTTGTCTCATTTTTTTATTCTTCCTCTTTATATTCATAATACAAGAAATCGTTATAAGGAAAACGCTGAATGTGAATCTTTTTTACTTCTTCATATGTTTTTTCTTTAAAGTCCTCTAAATTTTCTTTGTTTAAAGCAGAAATAAAGATAGAGGCTACTTCTTTATCATTCATCCAAGTTTTTTTCCAATCTTGTAATGTATAATGTTCTTTGGTTTTTTCAGTTACCAAATCATCATCATCTATGGTTTCATATTCGTAGGCATCAATTTTATTAAAAACCATTAAAGTTGGTTTGTCATCGCATTTAATATCTGCCAAAATAGTGTTTACAGAAGCTATATGATCTTCAAAATTTGGATGAGAAATATCTACAACATGTAACAACAAATCTGCTTCACGAACCTCATCTAAAGTAGATTTAAAAGACTCTACTAATTGCGTAGGTAATTTTCTAATAAACCCAACTGTGTCTGTCATTAAAAAAGGAATATTTTTAATAACCACTTTACGCACAGTAGTATCTAATGTTGCAAATAATTTATTTTCTGCAAAAACATCACTTTTACTAACAACATTCATTAAAGTAGATTTACCAACATTGGTATACCCAACCAATGCAACACGTACCATTTTACCACGGTTTTTACGTTGCACAGCCATTTGTTTATCTATGGTTTTTAAACGTTTTTTTAATACTGCAATTTTATCTCTAATAATACGTCTATCTGTTTCTATTTCTGTTTCTCCTGGTCCACGCATACCAATACCCCCTTTTTGTTTGTCAAGGTGAGTCCAAAGTCTTGTTAAACGTGGTAATAAATATTCGCTTTGTGCTAATTCTACTTGGGTTTTTGCAGAACTTGTTTGTGCCCTTTGTGCAAAAATGTCTAAAATTAAATTGGTTCTATCTAAAATTTTACAATCTAATATTTTCTCAATATTTCTTAATTGTGCAGGCGATAATTCGTCATCAAAAATAGCCGTACCCACATGATGCCTGTCTATATATGCTTTTACTTCTTCTAACTTACCTGTTCCTAAAAATGTTTTAGGGTTGGGTTTGTCCATTTTTTGTGCAAAACGTTTTATAGGAACACCACCGGCAGTTTCTGTTAAAAATTGCAGTTCATCTAAATATTCTTCAGACTTTTCTTCATCTTGAAGTTGAGTAATAATACCGATTAATATAGCTTTTTCGGAAATGGCTTCTTTTGCATCTATCATAGTTTACAAAAATACAAAGATTTAGTTTGAAATTGGCACAAAAAAAATCTAGACAAAAGTCTAGATTTAATTTATATAACTCAAATTCAAATACAGAAAGTCTACTAAGTTTCCCGTATTACAAATTTATAATTTCGTTTTGAATATTATTCTTAAAGTGGTATTAATAAATTCTTTATTTAATGTTAAAAAAACCCGTTGTGCATTTTAAATAATACTAATTTTAATATTATTAATATTCCTATCGAATATAAATTTATTGATGTACTGAACCGTTGTTAACGCTGTAATTTTTGATAATATTCTAGTTTTAAACCCTTGAAAAGTCTTTGCATAATTTCGT
>Ga0209138_1000069_pt1 | contig 99806 bp, 96 predicted proteins | sample SaaInl3SG_22_DNA_FD_184645 | JGI IMG/M metagenome (GOLD analysis project Ga0209138, IMG submission 184645) | Marine microbial communities from expanding oxygen minimum zones in the Saanich Inlet - ESP_153SG_22_DNA (SPAdes) (version 2) | ecosystem: Environmental > Aquatic > Marine > Intertidal...
ATAATGTCTTCTGGTCCGAACTTGAAGCTCATAATTGTGCATCTCCCCTACCCATCTAAAAGATAATCTATTCATAAAACTACCATAGTATGCATGGGTGTTTTTAATTCTATTTCTAGATGATTTCCCTCCAAAAGTAGAAAGGGCTATAGCATGCGCCATAGCGTATCGTCCACTGCCCATTTTACCTCTAATAGATGCAACCACCTCAAAACCATTAATTCCGTCTAAATTCGAAATGATGGTCTGCCAACTTCCGTCGCCATCTACTTCTCCTACAATATGATTTCCGCTTTTAGAGTCAATCCCTAAAACTCCTCTTACATCAAAATCAAATCGAGGTTCATTTGTATGGACTCCAATTTGTTTATTTTGGTCAAATTTAAGTAAGGGATCTCCTTCCCTATTATTTATTGAGAGACCCTCAACATTATCTTGATTGATGTTTACGGTAAAATCAGGTTCATTTTGAGTTGCTTTTTTAAAAAAAGACATCAATCTAGTTGAAAATCCTATTGGATTTAGCTTAAACCCTTGCTTTTGATTGATAGAAATTCCGTCATCTATCATGTTTAATGAAGAGTCGATTAAATCTACAAAGTGCTTCTCGGTTGCAAATCCTCCTTTTTGAAAGTAATTTTTTAAAGTCTGTCTGTTAATTAAAGCCATTTTAAATTTTAATTTTAATTACACTTAAATTTTTTAAAGCTGTGGTATCATTCTCATCCTGATCCGGCTCAAAATCTATATCAACTCCTGAATTTTCTGAGTTAATAATAAAATTTCCTTCAATATTAAGCTCGTTGTATTCTACAGGTTCTGGAAGGGAATATTCTGGAACATCTATTATACTTATTTTGTTGTTATTCCTCGGTACAAAAACGGACCATGGAGATCCTGATTCTATAATGTCTTTCTCATCGACTTGAGAAGCACTGTCATGGGCTATTATTCCGCCATCAGGAAGAGATTTAAAATGAATTATTGAAAGTCCAGTTACAAAAGAAACATAAGGTCTGGATTTTATAAATTGAACAATTTCTGATTTCTTAAACACATTCTTAATAGCACCATCACCCGAGACCCATGGACAAATGAATTTAAAGAATTCATTATTCAATTCATTGATTGCTTTACCTCCTGAGATATTTGAAAATTTAATTTTACATTTTAACCAAATGTCTTCAAAAACTGGATTAATGATTTCTACTTTTAAAAATGGAGAACAGTATTGATAGAGTAGATTTTTTACTTCAATCATATCGGCGCCATTCAACTTTATTTCATCTATGTTTTGAGAGCTATCAATTTTCTTTAAGCATAAAATTTTAACTTGCTTTTCATTGGAAACATCGTCCTGATCTTCCCAAATGCATTTGACATGCATCAACCAATCAAATTTATCTAGTAAAAATTTTTCAATATCCCACTGGGTAATCGGTCTATTCTTATGTCTAAGTAATTGACTAACGCGGTGATAAAACTGTAAAGTAGTTTCTTTTTTGTTTCCTCCAAAGGATGGTAAAGGTTGATTGATTCTAATAATTCCATTGACTGGAGTAACTAATTCCTGAACTGAACCTGATTTCCGCTTTGGTGTGTCTTGCAAAGAAGAATTCACAGGAACAATTTCAGACAAGGTTAATCCATTGTTGTATATGGCTTTGATTAAACTAAACTGATCCGCATTATTCTTTGAAACAGCTTTAATGTAGTACTTATCATTATTGAAAAAATTGTAATCATTCGAAATGTCTTGAGGTATATTAATTGAAATCACACCCGTCTTCAGTAATGAAAGAGTTTCATCATAAAGGATTTGATTAGGCTTAAGAATTTTCCAACCATTAGAACTTGAATAAAACCAATCTAACTTTTCACTAAATTCATAATCGGTATTTTCACTTTTCTTTACTTCAACTAATAAATTTAACATCTGAGGTGCTTGAATATTATCTAAACCGATAATAAACTCTCCAGCGTTATCAAATTTTGGAATTAAAAAAGGACTCGTTACACCATTTTTAGTAAATGTTTTGGTATTCCCTTCATGTGATAACAAGAAAAAAGAATTTTTTTGATCATAATCATTTTCACTCAACGATGATTGACTGAAATAAAGTGTTGTTTGTGCCTGATAGTCTATCGATAAATTATCAACAATTGGACTCCATGGCTGATTAGGAGGCTTAATTTCTTCTTGTCCCTTTTTTTGAGTTGTTGACTTTAAAACTGCCTCGTTATAGATTGAGGTAAAAACATCAAAACCAAAACCTATATTAGGTTCTGAAAGGGTAAGCTTAAAGAAACCTGTTTCTGAATCTTTAGTATAGTCCTCTACAGATTGATAATCTAAATCATATTTAGGTTTTAGTTGAAACTTGGATATGTCTATATCCTTTAGCTCAAATAACTTTTTAATTTTTGCTTCCTCATCCAATTCAAACATCTCAAATTCGTGATCTATTGATCCTATTCTTTGATATGTGAAATCTGAAAGTGCTGAAAGTTTTAACTTAAAACTGTAGTTTTCAATCTCTCTTCCATATGTTTCATAATATTCTTTTAAGTCATCAAATTCTGTAGGGAGATTGATATATTCCCATCTTAAATTCAATTTTGAAATGGGCTTACAAAACAATTCATTTGAACCAATAATAATTGAAGAACCTTTTGTGGGTGAAGCACCAAGAATTTCAAACTCGCCATTTAGATCAATTTCCCCTTGTTTATTAAAAGCTGTGAGTTTATTTAATCCCTTTACATTTACCTCAATATCAATTTTTGAGAGTTCCATCCCTGCCAAAAAAGAATAAGAATGATAGAAATCCCCTGAATTCAGTAAAAACTCAAAGATTGGAAAGTCTAAATTATAGTTTTTCTGATGTATCTCTTCATTGTAATTATCAACTGAAGATTTTCTTTTATCCAATACGACTTGGACTTTAATTTCACCCTCTGACCAATCTTCTGGATAGATTATTGTATAACTTTCCACAGTTTCCCAACCTTCAGAATTGGTATAGTTTATCAGAAACATCTCATCGAAAATTTCACTAAAAATTTCCTCTTCACTTACTCCTCGATGATTGGATATATCAATGATCAGATTTGTAAGTGTCTTTATTGAATTTGGTGTAAACTGAATTTTGAAAATAATTTCTCTTGAACTTTTCGCAAGCCTTAATGTCGAGGATGAAATTGCAAAACCTACCCGTGCAACATCCATAGTTTGCATGCTATCAGTCTTTAAAAATTGTTCTTCTCCCAGTGTGGAAAAAACATCTTCATTTTGGTTAAATTTAAGTACTTCATCATTTGATTTGCAATGTGTCTTGCTATAAAGACCCGAGACTAATCTAAAATTTGAATTGTAATCAAATCTGCTACTTTTGCTGATAAAAAAAGTACTGAGTTCGTTTATTTTAGTATTGTTTAAATTAATTTCATTTGTTGTAGAATAGAGGATGTTATCCCCATTATCATATTGGCCTACGATAACATCAGTGTTTGCGGACAGATTTATTGTCTTCTGATTTTGATTAATATCAAAATAAACAAACATTTTTTGGGGGGTAATATTTTTAGGCTCCTGCATCAGTACACTTCTGTAGTAGAAATCCAAATGCTTTTTAGAGAGGGAATTAAGATCTAACTGTAAATTCTTAAACAGATCAAAAAAAGACAATATCAAGCCCATATGTGCCTTATGAATACTCCTCTCTTTTAGTGATTTTTCAAATAAAGGCTTGGCTCGTAATTGAACATTGTAAACAATACTGTAAACTGGATTATAAAGTAAAATTAATTTTTTCAAACCACTACTTAGAGGTGGTTGATTCAAATCAATATCTTCAAAAATATCTAACGGCTGGATATTATTTAGACCCCAAATAGATGCAAAAACTGTAGGATCAAATTCAAGATCAATGTTAAAATCGGTATTGTCCTTTAAACTTAAATAATAACCTACAAATACATTAAATACGGACTTCAGTTGATTTACGATTGCCTGCTCCAGTTCAAGTTCTATTGGAGAACTTTCTACCGATGTAATGTTTCTTGTTGCAGAAAGATACCATTTATTGATTTTTTCAAAATAAAGAGCCAGTAAAGAGAATAATTTTCCGAAAATAATTTCTTTTTCTCTTTGCGAAGAAAAATCATTTAGCTCTCTCACAATATTTAACCGCTGCTGATCATGAAGAATTAAATCAAATTTTAAGATCTCAGCAATCAAGAAGGTGTCATCTAATTCAATTAAATCATCCCAATACCCCTCTTTTCGGTTTTTAAGATTATAAAAATTAATTTTTTTAGAAAGCCTAAGAGTGAACATAATCAAATCCTCGACCTCACGGTCGTCAATTTTTATATTCTCTGGATTTAATATTTGTAAAACTTTTGATTTCAAATGTCTATTATTTTATGCTAGTCCCCTCATTCAAATAGAAAGGGAAAACAATATTTGACCTATTGTTTGTTGCTCTTATTTCGTAGGCTACATTAATTTCAATGAGCCCCTCAGTGCTCGGTGCTTTTGAAGCTGATATTTCAATTATTAAAATTCTAGGTTCAAACTCATTAATACTGCGTTCTAACTCTTTTGACAGTCCTTGGATTAGACTTTCATTGGCAAGTTCAAAAACTTGACTATGGAGAAAACAACCATAATTATTTCGCATTATACGCTCACCCAATTTGGTGGAAAAGTATATTTCAAGACTTTGTCTTATATCCTCTTCCATGGTTACCATTTTAATATCTCCAAGCTTTTTATCAAAGGTTGGAGGAAAGGACCAGCCTCTACCCAAAAAGGATTTTTCTAAATCTTCCATAATATCAGTTCATTTCTATTGCTCCAGCTTTAATTGTCATCTTACTTCCTCCATCAGCATCTATACCTTTCCCTCCTTTTAAAATAATTTTCCCTTTAGCATCAATGGTAATGTCTTTTTCACTTGTTAACTTTATGCCATCTTCAGAGGTTAAAATTGTATTTTTATTTATATCCGTAATTTCAATTTCTTTGTCTGTTTCTTTGATTTTGATGTAATTGTCATCACTGGTTTTTATGGTTATAATTTTATCTACATCGTCAAATTCAAGAGTTAATTTCTCTTTTGAGAGAATCGCTTTAAATTGGTTTTCTGCATCAATTGTTTTATAGGGTTTTGTTGTTTTTGTATACAGACTCCCTAAAATTATCGGATATCTTGAGTCATTGGACAAGAAAGAAACGACTACTTGAGAATCTACTTCAGGAATGAAAAAGCTACCGGCTTCATTTCCAGTATACAGAGTGGCTAGTTTAGCCCACATTCCATCTCCAGTCGCCTTTAGAGTTGGAATTGCAACTTGTATCCGTAATTCGTCCTTAGGATCAGCATCAATTTTTGTTACGGTTCCTATATGAAGTCCCTCAATTTTTGAGCTGAAACGAGAAATATCCAATTTATTTTTATTCTGAATTGGATTGTATCGCATCCCAAAGCCAATCCAAGTCTTGTAGTTTCCTTTTTGAAATTCATGAGACAGAGAGGTCACGTAAGCCAGCCCACTAAATCGAGAGCCAAAACCAACCAAAGTGATTATTGAGCCTATATCAATATTATTGATTCCTTTTACACAAATTTTACCTACCAACCTACTGAGTCTTGATCTCATTAGGAAAGCATCAGCAATATTTTTTGCTTCACTACTCGTTAAAATTGAGGAAGTAGAAAGTTCGTTTTTTGTTGGACTAACATCTTTACTGATAGTAACACCATCCAAATCTCCTTGATCTACTAGAGAAGGTTCTTGACTCGTGCTAGAAACAGCTTCTTCGTTATATGAATCGTAACTACTCAGATCAAAAGTACTGTATTGGGTAGTTGCATCGACCTCAGCATGAAAATCTATCATTGCATTACCATAGGTTACCGTTAATTCAGGGATGGTCAATAGTGGTTTTGGTTCTGTAACAGTAATCGCATTGTCAGAATTCAGAACAATCATCCCATTAGCTTCCGCACGTTGAAGAATAAAATCCCAATCGTTACAATTGTATTTAGGTAGAAAATCATTCATCACAGAAGTAAAGGAAACAGTCTTTGAAACCCCTGGGGCATTTGATATAAGTGCTGTAATGATATCACTATCTAACTTATCTTCGTAGATTTCAGTGGTATAGGTATTTGATAATTTTACTGCTTTATCTACACACTCTATAACCAATAAATTATTTGTTGAAACAGACTGGAAGTCTTTTTTAATCTTTAAGGCATGTTTTGAAATAATACCCTTAAAAACAATCTCATTACTTTGATCATATCCTAATGAAATCTCAACCTCACTTCCTGTAGCAAAAATGGATTCTTCACTCTCATCAAAATTGTTTTCTTTTGGATTACCGCCGATAATGGATATAGTTGCCCTACTCAGCTTATTTACCTCTTTAAATGTTTGAATACGAAATAACTTATACTTTGTTTCAATTTGAGTTCCGTCCACTTTTACAGCGAAAGAAGCCAGTTGATTTAAAGAATCTGCAGGTGATGGAAAAAGTAAACCCATTATTTCTTAATTGGAGGAAATTCAAGGTTTGTTCCTGTTTTCAACTTTCTAAATGTGGAGAGATTATTATGTGCTGCAACTTTTAGATAAAAATTTTTATCGTTATAATACTGTTCACAAAAATCAACCAGACTATCACTCTCCTTAACCTTGGGAATCCTGGTGATATCAGGACTCATAAAGTAAGATGATGAAGAAGGCAAAGGCACCTCTTGAATAGCCAATTTACACAATGCTCTTAAGGGGATTCCTGAACTGGTAAAGAAATCATAATCATAAGTAAAACTAGTAACTCGTCCAAAAATTGTCAAATCTCCTAATCCCCAAATACCCTTAATATAATTTCTTGAATGTGTTTCATTATTAGGCAAAACAAATAGCTCTTTGAAATAGCTAATAGATGGATATATTGAAAGACCCGGACTTAATATTGGTATAGGAAAGGCCATTGGAGGAAAAGGCACTGCACCTGTATTATCAATTGTAAAAGATAAATTCCAAGTCGCTAAACTATAAAGGGGTTCGGAACTTTCTACCATTTGACCATCAGCTGCAGTCTCACAATTAGTCTTTTTTTTATTTTCCTTAAAGCCAACTTCAAACTTACTTGGATTTAGCTGCAGATTATACATCCCTGATGGCATCCAAGCATCAACTTCTGAAAAAGCTATGAAATTTACATTCATCTTTTAATAATCTAACTGTTTTCTAATTTCAATTAACACCTCTTGAACACATTCCTCAATTAAACTACTTTTATTCAGACTGCATTGTGGCTGTGACATACTGGCTAATTTTTCATCAATCAGTTTTACAACATCTATATTTTCTTCCTGCAGATCAGAATCTACAGTACCTTTTACAACAAGTTCTTTAATCTCTATTGGCATTTTATGATTTTTTAAAATGTGAATAGGTTAATTTCATAGTCTCCACAGCATAGTTCCCTCCCATTGCATCAAACGGATCTATATTAATTTCAATTGGATAACAATTAAAAAAAGTCCAAGTCATCAAAATATCATTACTGTTGTTGTCAAGTAAAAAAACATTGATCGTTTTTCTGCTAACAAAATACCACCATTGGTCATCAGTAAGAAATCCGTTGCACCAATTTCCTATATTGGAATCTTTTTTGACAATCCCACGTTTGAGTTCCAAATCAGAATAGGTAACGGTACCGGGTAAAACAATTTGCCGGTTATTTGATCCTAAAGCTTTGTATGGATTCGTTTCTAATTTGGCACTGATTCCTGTAACCGATTGAAATGAAGCGTCTGTCTGATTTAACTCAAAACCTGTAAGAGCAGTAAGTGTTCCCAAACCAAAATTAGCATCACTAGATGTAACTCTAAAATTAAATCCTACGGCTGGGTAGGTGTTTTTATCAACCTCCATATATATAGTGTACTTTATAAAAACTAAAATAGCTAAATAAGATATTCGGAAGAAGATCTAATTTAGCTAAAATAGTTATAGCATTTTGCTATAAGTCAGCAATCAAATAATACTCACAGATTAAGCAACTTCAGCTACTAAACCTTCATGGGCTAAAACTAATGTTTCAATAGCCGCTTCAGAAGACTGAGAATTTAGATCCGTAGGTGTTACTTTAAGTGGGAAAGCATTTGTAAGCGTCCAAGTCATTCTTGGCGTTGCTGTCTCATCTAAAAGTCTTATTACTACAGTTAGTCTTTCATATGTATTCAAAGATATTTTTGACATCCACTCATAGAATTGGTTATCATTCGCAAATACACCTTTCTTCAGTGTAATATCAGAGTACTTAAGTAGCCCTGGCATCTTGATTTTAGAATGATTTGGACTATTCCCATGTCGGTATTCAATCATTTCTGTTTCAACTTCTAGACCACTAACTTCCTGAAAAGGTAAGTCTGTCATGTCGCCAATGTCTACGGAGAAATAAAATTTAGGTAAAGGCCAAAACTGATCTTGTTCTGCTCCGGTGCCTGCTGTTGGAAGTGCCATATTCGTTTATATAATTAGTTGATTATGATTTTTGTTGTTGTTGCTCAAAAGTAATTACAATGAACTCTGCTGGTCTAGTAATTGCAACTTTCACGGTCATTTTTAAAACACCGTCTAAGATGTCGTTTGGAGTCATTGTAGCTCCTAAACCTATATCTACAGAGAAGGCATCATCAGCAGATTGACCTGCCAGTAAGCCTGATTGCCATTGGTTTGCCAAAAAGCTAGAAACGGTAGCCCTAAGTGTAGACCAAGTTGTTGCATTATTCGGTGCAAAAACAAATGCTTCAGCAGCCGATTTTATGCTTTGCTCAAGGAATGTCATTGTTCTTCTAACACTAACGTATCTATAATCTTTCGAGTTTCCTTCTAAGGTACGAGCTCCCCATACAAGGACACCTTTACCTTGGAATGTTCTAATCGCATTTACCGCTTTACCGTTAAGAGGTAAGTTTAATTCCTCTTGATTGTCATTATTGATATTTACGAGTGGAGCAATCACAGATCCTAAACTGATGTTCGCAGGTGACTGCGCTACACTTGCTTGTGAATCCACCATAGTATATGCTCCTGCCATAGCTGGACTCGGAGGCAAAACATTTAACATTTCACTAATCTCACCTAAGATAAGGTTCAAAGAAGGACTAATTACCGTAAGAGTAGAGTTCAAAGAATTGACAGCATCTGAATCTGTTGTTTCAGCAATTTTGTCAATTTCAGCAGTAATACCCTCAGCTCTAGCTGCAGTAATGTTATCAGCCTCTAAATTCTGAGCAACCTCTTTTGACAAAACTTCTACCAATCCATCTAAGTTAGCGATACGGGTATAATCAACTTCAGATTTACTAACTATTGTAGTATTCAAGAAAGGATAATATGAAGCACCCCATTGTAAAAAGTTAGAACCAACACCATTTCTAAATTTATCAACCGCATCATCTTCATCAAAGGTTCGCTCTTTAGCGCCTTCATATACATCAAGAATAGCAAAACGATTTTTTAATTTGTAACCACAATGCTGAAGCATTGCTGCCTGAAGAGAGTAACAATCATTTTCATCCAAAAGAATCGCATCAGGAATCACAATAATTGTAGGCTCCATGAATTTTTCTAGAGATGCTAAACCTCCACCTTTTGGATCGTTTAATTTCGCAGCATCAATTTTTTCATTATAGCTTCCTACGGAAACAATATAACAATCCGCACCACCATTTGCGTAAAACAAACGCATTGAACTGTGTAATAAAAATCGAGATTCTTCAACGAAAGACAAATTAAATCCAACAGCTGAATCTGATGACTCTATGTTAAATTTTGTTTTTGGTGCTCCACCAAATAACTCTTCAAATTGTCCAAGTGAAGAAATTCTAGTAGGTACGTTGGTAAGGTCTTTTGAACCTCTAGTTGCCTTTGCAGTATAGCCTACAAATGCTGGTATTGCTGTTTGTACTGGAACTACTGAGGAGCCAAATGAACTTTTTTCCTCAATGTAAACCCCAGGTGTTGCTAAAGTTGTTGCCATAGTTTTTTGAAAATGAAATATTTATATACATGCAATTTAGATAAATTATTATAGTAAATAATAAAATGTTTAATTTATTTTGGTAAAATTCTCTAAATAGAATATTCCTTGCTGCAAATCATACTTTAAATTGTTGGCAGTTGGGCTAGATAAATACTTACTAAAGGACTTACTAAACTCATCTTCCCTTTTTAGAAAAAGTTTACTATTGTATTTCTCGTTCATCTTAATTTTTTCAGGAAATACAAACGAAAAAACCTTCATTCCATTTTCTAATGATCTGGTCTGAAAATCATTATATTTTATACTCGTATTCTCATCAAAAACAAAGAAGTTACTAAAGTCCATTTCCTTTCCCGAGAAATAAAAGTTATATCTAAACATTACTGTTCTGGAATTAAATCTTGTATAAAACTTTAATAATTCAGGATTATTCTCTTCTTGATCATACCCGAAAAATTCATTGTTTTGATTTATTTCCAATGAAATTTCACCAATTATCCCATTTTCAGAATAGGGTTCTACAATAGATTCATCTACATAGGTTTGTGGATGAAGTCTACTTTTATCTCCCTCTGTAGCCTTTAACACAAACTTCTGATGATATTGAAACGGAATGTCTGTATAATTAAGGAACAATTGGTCCTTAAACTTAAGTACAAACTTTAAAGTTACCGATCCTGAAAAAACTAAACTCCCGACGTTTGAATTGTTATTTCTAAATATGACAAACGAATTTTCTTTTTTTCGTAGGATGAGATTATAGTTTCTTATTAAATCAGTTGTTGCTCTATCTGGTATAAGGTCAATATTTTCTAGATTATTGCTTGCGAAATATTCGTGATAGAACGAAAGCTCCACTATCTTGCTGAAATCATTAGTATAATCAAACCGATTATTCATGTCTTGTTTCTTTCAAATTAAACAGTGTTAAATTACATTATAGAAGATACGTTTTCTGATATAGCATTCCCATCAAAGACAATATGCTTGATCTTATATGAAACTGAAGGAACGTAATTAGTACCAATATTTGACCAAAGCTTGTTGATGTCCTCAATACCTACATTGGAAAACTCTACAAATAACTTATCAATAGAATTCGATAAAAGAGGAGTGTTTGAGGTTGCAAATGTATTATGAGACTGAAAAAACTGGATAACTAATGAAATATAACGTAATGATTCCATGTAGTTAAAATTTGGAAAATAGGCCGAAAACATTAAATAAAGATTCATTGTTGAAGGCGGATTCATTCCAGGTGAAGACTGAAAATGTCCATTTTTTGCAGTTCGTTCTTCTTCAATATTAATCAAGAAGATTGTGATTTTATTCTCAATTTCTGGATTAACATTCCCTTTTAAATCGACTAAACTTGAGATTATAACTGCCTCTTCTGAAAGTGACAGTTCGTTCTTGATGTACTCATTGAGTCTATAGCCTATTGAAGCAACTACGTTATGAATCATATATTTTAATTAAATCTTTTTCTTGATAAAAGAAAGGACTATCCTAACAATGTAAACAGAAATAAAAGAAACGATACAGCCGATAATATATAGCTGAAGCGTAAACAATTTTTCTAAAGAATTTAATTCCGGTTCTGCAGAACTCAAAGCCATTAATTCAATAAACAAAAAAGAACCAACAAGTGCAATTAGAAAACTTATCACAAACCAAAACAATTCTCTCACGATCAAATCTTTCATTTTATGGTCTTTTAGTCGATTTAATTTTTAGTAATGAAGACAAATAAATTGTTAACCCACCCAAAATAAAAACGGCATAATATTTCCAAGTTGATTTAAGAAAAAACAATTCATTTACTAAATAAATTATTGGTGTCAGAAATATGAAAACAATCATTACCATTATGAAACGGTGAAACTGATTTCTAACAATAGAATCTCTAACCTTCCAATCAGACAATGCAAGAACAAACCCGATAGCTACTGCAAATAAGAAAAAGATAGAGGAAACCAATAAAAGACTTTTTTTCTTAAGTATATAATTACTTATTCTGATAGGGTAACCTTCTATCTGTCCCACCGGATCTATCACAGGAACTGCATCAGTAGCAAACTTTGTTTCTATTACATCCCAAAGTTCATTGTAACCATTATCATACCCTAAAGCCCATATGCCGATACCTTTCAGATTATTTGTTATCGCAAAATCATATTTTTTCCCAAGCGTGTAATCATCATCAAACCAAACTTCTTTCGAAGTATTATCAGGGTACGTAATGTTAAAATAATTGGTCATACTCTTCGTCTCCAAAACAGGACTTAAGTTATTCTTAGTGACAAACTCATCATTGAATATTGACATTATTTCTCGATAGGTTACTTTTCTTTCGAACATAGATGAAGTGTCCCCTCCTTCTCCCACAGATCCTTCCCACATACTCCCATAATAGGGCAATGCCAAAACTGTTTTTGACGGATCAATTCCAACTCCTAAATAGTATTTTAAAGTATTGTTTAAACTGATGTTTTTAGTTTCAAAAGGAATCAGTGGAGCAACTGCTCCTTGCAGCTGGGGGCCTGTATTGTAGTCATACCCCATGATAACAAATAGGTCCACAAACTTCTGTAGGTCTTTAACATCAAATATTTCTCGACTATCTACTGCTGGAAGCGTTAATGAAATAATCGGTGTTTTTGTACCAAACTTTTGATTTAGTCGCTTCCTTAATTCTTCAATAAATCTATTAAAACTGCCTCTCTTTAAATATGGTAAGTTTTCGAAATTAATATCGACACCGTCTGCATCTCTGTCAAGCAAAAGTGTAGAAAGAGAATCAATTAAAACTCCCCACTTAGACTGATCTCCTAGAAATGAATTGTTGTTCTTGTAACCATGACTGGAAACTGTCAATAAGACCTTTGTTTTTTTTAGTTTAGCAGAATCAATCATAGCTGTAGTTCGCCATTCTTCCATCTGCCTTGGGTTAGTGTATGATCCCGTATTTGGATCTAGTTTGTATGAAAAATATGATATTGTAGACAAAAGTTCAAAAGGATAACTCTCCCAAGCACTTCCCATCCAATAGGGATGCCATCCGAAAACTTCATTTTCAGGTTTTATCTTACTATACTTTTTGTCTCTAACATAATATACTTTCTGAATAGAATCCCAATAAAAGTTAGAACTATTAATTACATCTTTTGAGCCATTTATAGCATCGTATACATACCCATAAGAAGTAAAAATGTTTTTTTGATCTAAGGCTGTAAATTGTACCTGATCATCTGCACTTTGTTCTTTATCTGATTCAAGTGCTTCGATCCCCAAAAGATTTTTGACCTGATTTATATCTCTGTTAAAATACCTAGCATCATTTTGAGTTCTCCTCACACTTGATCTAAGTTGCATTGACTCTCGTCTGCAAGAGGAAAAAGTTATTACCACCAGTATAATAAGTACAAAATAGTTTTTTGCTGAAATCATTTTAAAACTGAAATATTAAAGTATTCGTTAAGCGTATAGGTTGTTTCCTCCACTTCAACTTTTGATTTCACAATGTTAACACCCACCGTTTTAACGGTAACCATATAATCGTAAATCTTTGATTGGTTCGTAATCCTTAACTCACCTTTATAGTCTGGACTCAACGAATCAGATTTGAAAAAACTGTAAGTTTCAGTACTATTTAGACTAGAAATATCATTTGATTTTTTTTGAAAATCAACTACAATATTCTCATCAAGTGTATGGGGTAACTGAAATAAAGAAGTTGCCTTCATCAGCTCTGTTTTAGCAAATAGCTTTAAAGGCTCATCAAAAATCAATTCATTTAGCTTCACATATTCATCTCTATCTGATTTGGTTAATCCAATCCAGTATGCCCATCCTAAAACATTGTCAAGCTCTTCAACAATCAAAGGCATTTTTAACTGATGGGTATTTGTTAAGTCTAATCTAGGAGCTAAGGTATATTGCTTTTCTTCAATAAGATGGTAAAGTGTATCCGCAACTTCCTTTACTACCATTCTGGTATCTTCAATACTATCCGTTACCTTTTCTACAGTTAATTTTGAACCTAGGGTCTTTTTTACTTTAACTTTTAACGCTCCCTTAAAAAAACCTCCCTTTGTGACATTAAATACAATCGGATTGTCCTCTAAGACCTTAAAAGATCCCTTTATCTTATCCTTCTTATTCAGATCAAAATGCTGAAAACGAACTTCGTCCCCTTCTACAAATTCTATGTCAATACCTCCATATATCAGTTCAGACAATGCATTGTTTTTGATACATTCTATTTCAAAATAGAAACGATCATTTTTTAAAGCGGAATATTGAAAGCTCAGAGGCACCCCCTTGTTATTGGTTTCTGTAACTAGATTGGCAAGGTAGATCGTATCTGCTTTTACTTGATCGGATAGTATGTTTACCAGAAAACCTTCATATCCTTTGATCCTAACAGCACCGGAATCTTTTAATTTAATCCTAAGACTATCTAAATAATTTTCATAGTATAAACTTAGATCAGCTTCTTTAGCTTTAATTAAAGCTTCTGCTTCCCTTGAATATTTATCTTCAAGGTTAGTGTCAAGATTATTTTTAAGCTGGGTGTCAGGAACTGAAAGTGTCTCCAAAGACTCAGAAGGAGTGAAATCTGGTTCAGATGTATTCAGTAATGATTTACATCCTGTTATTGCAAGAAAGTAGATAAAAATGATGTAGAAATATTTTCGGACCATTACTTCTAATTTTTTGAAATTTTATTTTCAAGATCATTCCGGATTTTTTCATACCGATCATATGCATCTTGTTTGACAATGTCTTGAATTTGTTTTTCTTTAGATTTAAGCTCAAATCGTGTAGACATTTCCTTCAGCTTTTTATTTTTTACCCGCTCATGATCTAAGTTATCTAGTGCCTTTAAATAATTTACCTCGAATTTTTTCTCGTATTCTAAAATCAAATTTTCATAAGGCCCTTTACTAGACATTATTTTTGTTAGTATTGGAGCTATTTCTATCATTATGAACATCAAGACGATAAAGAAAGAAGAAGAATTATCAAGACCATTCAAAGCCCTGATCTGATCCATTAAACCGTAAGACAAGCTAGCTTTTAGCATTTCTTTCTCACCCTTCATCTGACTTTTAATGAGATCCTCATCAAGTGATAATTTTTTAAGTATTGCATCGCGTTTTGCTTTTTCAGTTTCTAACTCAACTTGAAAAGTTTCGTATTTTTCTTTCTTGCTAAAGCATTCAATTCCTCTCCCCCTTCTGTTAGTTCCACAGGTGCCATCACATTCGCATCTATACTCTTGGTAATATTGTTCCCTGATCAGTAATAGGTCTTTATACTGGCTTTCTGCAACATTTTTTTGAAGCGTATTATCCTCAAGTAGATTTGAGTATTTGGTGTCAACATCAGAAATCAAATTTGTATTCTCAACTTTTAAATAAGAATCAATTTCAGTCTTGAAAATCTGAATTTCCATAGGCTTTGATATGATCAAAGCAATAATGATTGCAATAATAAATCTTGGGATTGCTTTCATTGAATCGTTCCACTTATTATCCGAGGATCGCATACTTGAAATAATATATCGATCTAAATTAAAAATAATAGCCCCCCAAAAAAATGCTAGTACAAGGTTAATGATCAAATGATCAAAAATAAGTGACAAAGCGAAGAAGGATGAAAACATAGCTAGAATAGCAGTAAAGACAATTGTCATCCCAATACTTGAATATTTGGTAATTTCAAAACGTGGACAATCCTCCAGAAGCTCTAAACTAGCTCCTGAGCAACCAATCAAAAAACGATTGATAAGGCTAATCTTGTTGGATCGATCCATTAATTGAATAATTTAGTAAGTAATTTTTTCACTAAGTAAAGAAAATTTTTAACGATAGATTTCTTTTTTATAGATTTTATAGGGACTTCTACCTCCTTTTCCCTAAAAATAGAACTGTCTTCAAAACAATGTAGTGAGATGCTTTTGGTTTGAGTCGTTTTTAATGATTTGAAAATAAAATTAAGATTTGTGTTTTTAAAAATTTCAAACTCATGAAACCCCGTTAATGGTAAACTACCTATACTCGATTCCAAAAGTTTTCCAAGCATCTTTATATTCCATGAAATTTTAACCTTTTGACCTAGATAAACTGCATAGCTTTCTTGATCACTTGAAGATGAATTTATTGCTATGTATTCCTCAATTACAGGGTCAAAAACTTCAACATCAAAATGGATTTCTTTAATTTTTAAAACACGAATAAAAACACTTTTTTTATGGATATTACCTTTGTTTTTTGCTATAAGTGTAAATTTTGTGTCCCCCTCAACTGAAATAGTATGGACTCCACTTAAATCAAATTTTTCATTGAGTGGCTCAATTTCAACTTCATGAGCATTTAATACATCCCATCTTAAAACAACTTCTTCCCTAGGATATATTATACTCCGATCTGAATCAAATTCTATTTGAATATCGCCATCAAACATGGTGAGCTTTTTTGAATCCAAAGACAGTCCATTAAAAAAATCGTTTTTGAAACGAATTAGTCCATCTATATCTTCAAAATTTGGCTGCTCTCTTTTACTTATCAAATATTCTTTATCGAAAATGGCGAAATAATCTTCTTTAACGAAAAGGTTCTTATCAACTTTCCAATAAATCTGTACATTAAGATCAATCAGTCTTTTACAAAGGTTTACAAGCTTCATTGATTTTTTATGATTTGTAGAAATGACTACAATTTCAATTGAAAGTTCATTTTCAATAGCCTCAAATAAAACCCTAGAAAGTAGAAAAAGATCATACTCGTCTATCATCAATTGCACAACCCGATGATCCCTAAGAAGTTCTTTCTCAAGTTCAGATATCAAATCATAAGTAGAATAGGATCTGAACATTATTCATAATTATTTTTATAAAAGTACAATTCCAATTTCAAATTTTGATAAATTTGAGAATATTCAAAGCTTAATGTTCGAACAGAAGAAGTTAAAAGGTTTATTACCATATCAAGAAGAAGATAATTCTTTTTTATATGGTCGAGAAAAAGAAGTTGAAAATTTATTGCAAATTATTCAAAAAAATAAATTGATAACCCTAACTGGTCCCTCAGGTTCAGGAAAAAGTTCGCTCATCAATGCCGGTCTTGTCCCCCGATTAAAAAAAGGGTTCTTAGGTCAAGCTGGAAAAGAATGGTCTATTTGTAAATTTAGACCGGGGATTAACCCAATTGAAAACATGATTTCAGCTCTAACGAATAGTGGAGTTTTCAATAAGGATCTTCGAGCGAATACTGAAGATTTTTCGAATTATAAAAATATTATTGAAATAGATAAAAATCTATCTCTTTCAAAAATATATCGTGACTCGGAAATAAATAACAAAAGGAATCTGCTTATTATAGTGGATCAATTAGAAGATATTTTTGTTTTCGACAGAATCCGCAAAGAAAGTAATGAAGATGATCATCTACTCTTAGATATTGTTTCCAGAACGGTACGGTTTCGGGAAATTTCTGTTTATTTTTTAATTTGTCTCCAGACAGAATACATTTCCGAATTAAGCAATTATAGTAGCTTACAAGAACTTTTTAGCAAATCTCAATACGCGATACAAAATATAGGAGCTTCAGGGCTGAAATCACTTATCCGTAGCAACTTTTCATCGAATGGTATTGGTTTTGACACTTCTGCTTTCAATCTTTTATTAAACGAATCATCACAAGATTTAAGTTTACTCCCCAACCTTAATTTCCTCCTCCATAACCTTTTCAATCAAAACACTGGTAATGAAACAATAACGGTTGAAATGATTGAATCATTGGGTGGAGTTAAAAATGTTGTTGGTTTAAAATTTGAAGAGATTTTTAAATCACTATCAAAAGAAGACCAAATAAATTTTGAGAAAATTGTAAAGTCTACAATGAATTTTGAAAAAACCGATATTCCTGTTTTAGCAAATTCATTTGGGGAAATATTGAAAATATCAGGAACTGATAAAATATATTCCGCAAAGCTTCTACTTCACTTTAAAGATGAATTAGGAAATTCGATTGAATATTTTGAAAGTAAAATATCTGGTATTCAAAGAAAAAATCAAAAAACAATTAATCAAGGAGATATTGTTAGCTTCAATTACGAAAAAAACAGAAATTGGAATCGTGCTGAAGAATGGTTAGAAGAAGAAAGGTCAGCTTTTAATAGTTATTCAGACTATGCTTCATTGGCAGATAAAAATGCTATTAGTGAAATTAGTTTAATGACTTCTCCAGAGTTAGAAATGGCCATTAGTTGGAGAGACTCCTCTACTATCAATGAAAATTGGTCAAAAAAATATTCTTTGAACTTCACAAAAACTATTAACTATATTAATGAAAGTGAGAGGGTTTTCAATCTCAACAAGTTTAAAGAGGAACAGCGTGTTAAACGAAAAAAACGCATCACAAAAAATGTAATATTTACCGTTTGTACGCTTACTATTATAGCAATTTTTATGGCAGTTGATGCTTCAATCAGCAAAGCCGAAGCAGAAAAAAATTATAATGAAGCTAACCTTGCTAAAAATTTAGCTGAAAAAAAATCGATAGAAGCTGAAAACGCCCGAAAAGTAGCTGATGAGAGTGCTGCAATGGCGATGAAAGAAAAAAAATTAGCAGATTCTGCAAAAATCATTGCTCAAAAATCATTGCGAAAAGCAGTGATTGCACAAAGACAAGCTATCCAAAGTGCCAAAGAAGCTGAAGAACAAAAAAAATTAGCCAAAGCATCGGAATTAATTGCTACAGAAAAACAAAATGAAGCCTTAATTCAGAAAGATAATGCCACTAAAGCCAAAGAGCAAGCTGAAAAATTAAGACAAATTGCATTATTAGAAACAGAATTCTATCCCATAATGCTGCGCTTAGAAAACTTAATAGAAGCCTCTTCAGATTCTGACTCCAATGAAAATATTTTAACCACTATCGAAGAAACACTTAAAAAGTATTATACCTACGAAAGATTAATGCAAGAAACCAATTCAGGAAAAATTGTTGCTGAAGGACTATTTCTACTTTTACAAACTGCTTTAAAAGCAATTGAAAATAAACCAAGCTATAGAGAAACCTCAATGCTAATTAAAAGTATTAAGCCAAATGCATCAATAAGATCTATAAGTACTTTCAATAATAATATTATCGCAACTGGTGGAGACGATCAATATTTATATGTATTTAATGGTGCTACTAGAAAAGAAATCCAACCAATAAAAATAAATGAGCGAATTAGAAAAGTAGTTATTACGAATGCAAATGATATTTATGTCGGAACATTCAAAGGGAATGTTTATAAAATTAATTTAAGTGCTCAAAACTCAAAAGAAAGAAAAAAGAAAATACATGAAGCCAAAAGCTTTATAAAGGAGATTCATTTCAATTCCATCTCTCAAGAACTCTATATTGTTTCAGCAAATGACATCTCGATTTATGACGGACAGACAGTAAACCAACTAACAACTGGGGCTTTAATAAATACAAGCTATTATCATGAAGATTTTAATAAACTTTACATTGCAACAAATCAAGGACTATATAGTTTAAATCAAAATGAATTAATACCCATATCATTAAATAAAATTGATTTAAACAACGAAAAAATATCAGCTATTTCGTTTACTGATAACCGCGTTTTTATTGGAACTGGGTCCGGAGAACTCTATGTATACGATTTAGTCAATCAGTCTAAAACAAAAACTACTTTAAAATTTGACAATAAGATCGTACTCCATAGATCTGAAATAACAAAACTGTTTTATGATAAAGTGAATGACAATTTGTATTCTGCAAGTTATGATAACCAAATATTGAAGTATAATACAACTCTAGAAGATTTATCTAGCATTACCAATTCAGCTATTTCTTTAAAAGGCCATCAAAAGTGGGTTTGGGATATTAATCTCATTACAGATCAGGATGGAAATTATCTTGTAGTTACCGCTGATGAAAACGGGAACCTTTTATCATGGTATGATAAAATTGGAGAACTTGTACAGAAAGTTGAGCAGCTTGTATTGAAAAACTAGCAGTAAATACGAAATTTATTTTCTAACTATGAAATTACTTTTAATAAGTAAGGTTGACGCGGCTCAGCTCTTCATTTTAAATGCCTTAACAAATAGCCTGAATTCAATTTTAAAAGAATACAAACCCTCAGTTAGTCTAATTTTAATCTCCAAATCAAAAATAGATGACAACCTTTTATTTCTCGAAAAGAACTATTTCGAAGTAAAATATATTGGATCTTTGAACCAGCTAAGAAATCTAAAAAAAGATTCCTTTGATACTCTTATTTCAATTGAAGACTCTCTTTTAGGTTTAGCGATTGGCTTAAAATTTAAGGCGCAAAAAAAAATAAGCTTTAAAAGAGCTTTTGGATCAATAGCTTTTAACAAATTGATACCTCAGATACAAAAAAGGGGTTCTGATTTCTTGAATTTAAAAGATATTGAAAATTTAATTGAAGAGATATCCAGTCGTCCCAATGAAATAGTGCCCAAATATCATTTAGAAAATGTATTCGTTCGAAAAAATCATGAAATGATTCATTGGATATACAAAACAAATTATTCATTAGATCTTACTAACGTGAATTATCTTCTGATGGATTTAAAAATTCATAAACATCAAAAAAAGAAACAATTAGAAATGATTTTAAACCTATGTGAAAATCTAATTCTAAAAAACCAACTAAAAATTATTTTTATTCCCAATGAAATTAATCTTTATAATGAATTAATAAATTCTTCTGAAAAATTAACAACTGATAATTTAATCAATAGCAAACAAAGTAATATCAATGGAATTAATCATTACCCACTAATAAATCATTCCAATCTAATCATCACAAATAAATCAATAGTCACTCCTTTTTTAAGGTTGATTCGAAAACCTTTTTATTTGATAAAAGAAAAAAATACACTCCTCAAGTTTTTGAACTCTGAACTATATTACAAAAAACTTACTGCTAGATTAATCGGTGAAATTAGTTATATGAATAAAAGCATTTAATCCATTGATCCTTAACTTATGAGCGTTGAAAAAAAAATAAAAGAATTAGAATACCGAATTTTCGATTTAGAAAAAACCATCGATTTATTAACAAAAAAAATAAATCATTTTGAGGAAGTCTTGCCTTTTCATTTCAACGAATTTTCAGAGAATGAACCTTTAAATGCAGAAAATTTATTGAGCTTAAAGGAGGCATGTACTATTTTAAATATCAGTGAATCCAAATTGATGGAGTGGGTTAAAAAAGATTTAATAATCTATAAGCGTGTAGGTGACATAAACTATTTTGACAAGAATGAACTAAAGCTCCTTTTCAGAAAAATGATGATTCAAGATTTAGAATAAGTTGACTGTTTTTTTTATTAAAGTACCCCTTTCTTCATTTGCTCAATAGCGTAATTAGCTGCCCTTGCTGAAATAGCCATAAAAGTCAAAGAAGGGTTCTGTGTAGACGTAGATGTCATACAAGCACCATCGGTTACAAATACGTTTTGACATTCATGCAATTGATTCCACTTATTTAAAAGTGAGGTCTTGGGGTCCTTACCCATTCGAACACCCCCCATCTCGTGGATATCATTTCCTGGACGTCTATGATTATCGTTTGTCCTTATATTCACAAATCCTGCTTTGCTGTACATCTCCGTGAATTGTTCAAAAAAGTCTTGGATCATTTTCTCATCGTTATCATCGTAATCCACATCAATATTGAGCAGAGGAATTCCCCATTGGTCATTTTTCTCAGCATCCAAAGTCACTTGATTTGTTTCTTTGGGGATGGTTTCACCCATCATATGGGAATTTACACTCCAGAGTCCATTTTCTTTAGTTTTAAAAAGATTTGATTTTAACTCCTCACCAAATCCATCCCTATTGGTTTCTCTGATAGGTCGTGCTCCAAAACCAGCAGCATAGCCACGAAGGAAATCTGCTTCCTGCTTGTACACATTCCGAAAGCGAGGAATGTAATGTGAAGTAGGTTTAGCACCTTCGGTTGTGAATTGAGAAAACCCTTCATACTCTGCATTAATAGTGGCCCGATAGTTATGAAAGGCTATATACTTTCCAAGTAGACCATTATCGTTTCCTAATCCATTTGGAAAGCGTTCAGAAGTAGAATTCAACAAAATCAAATTGGTATTCAAAGTAGCTGCAGTGACAAAAATCACTTTGGCAAAAAAATCTTCTGATTCCTTCGTATGGGTATCGATGACACGAACCCCAACAGCTTTTTGCTTTGATTCATCATATAATATTGAGTGAACAACAGCATTGGGTCTAAGGGTCATATTTCCAGTTTTTAACGCCCAAGGAATCAAAGTGGAATTTGCATTGAAATAACCGCCAAGGGGACACCCTCTCTGACAAATTCTTCGACTCATACATAAACCACGACCTTGTTCAACAAAAATGGGTTTACTTTCAGTTAGATGGGCACAACGTCCATAGATAACGTGTCGGTCTTTGTAATGCTTCTTTACCTGTTCACTAAAATAATCTTCGACTACGTTAGATTCCCACGGCTTTAAAAAATCTCCATCAGGTAAAATATCCAAACCGTCTTTATTACCACTTACACCCACAAAACGTTCCACATAGGTATACCAATCTGCCAAATCTTCATACCGAATGGGCCAGTCTACTGCATAACCATCTCTCGCTGGGCCTTCAAAATCATATTTACTCCAACGCTGTACCTGCCTTGCCCACATAATTGATTTTCCACCAACCTGATAACCACGAATCCAATCAAAAGGTTTTTCTTGAACGTAAGGATGATCTTTATCTTTTACAAAAAAATGTTTTGCATCCTCTCTGAAGGCATAACACCTGCTGGCTATTGGATTTTCTTTAATGTCTTCAGATGTCAACCTTCCTCGGTGTTTAAATTCCCATGGCTGCATATTCGTTGTAGGATAGTCCTTAATGTGTTCCACATTGGGCCCTCGCTCTAGCAAAAGAGTTTTAAATCCTTGCTCACTAAACTCTTTAGCTGCCCACCCTCCGGACATTCCAGCTCCTATTACTATAGTATCAAACGTATTGGTATTTGTTTTCATAGTAATCAAATAGTTACACGACCAAAATATCGTCCAGGCATAAATTCAAAATTTAGATATTGGGTTAGGTAATTTTCAGAAGATTCAAAATGAAGAAGACTGTACTTCTTCATAAGGTTCAAAAAATCTGTTACTAAGGTTTTTTCTTTAAAATGAATCCCAATAAATTCACTTTGCTCCTCTTTTGTTAAGGTATTAAAATCCGTTTCATGTGTCGGGGATAAAGCTGACTCAAAGGCTTCCAAGCCGCCAATTAGTATCGATATCTCGTTTTGAGAACCACAATCATTAATCATTGTCAATACAAACTGTATTCTACTCTCAGGAGTCGGGAAATTAATGGGGTCTTCCGCTAAAATACAATTACAAATTTTTCCTATCAACTCTTGCTCTTTAAGCTTGACTAAAGGGAAGTTTTTGTACACCATTTCAGCTGAAAAAGTACAGGCATAGGGAAGTACTAAAACTCCACCAGCAATAACTCCGAAATTTCTAATTGCAGTTCTTCTTTTCACTGAAAAAAATGATTTACTATGTTACAACTTTACTGTTAGATTTTAAAATTTCCTGTACTCACCGCTTAAAAAAGCATTAGCTTCTTCTTCTTTAAAAAGCGCCCTCTCATTATCCCAATGAAGAGTTTTATTTGGAAATCTTCCAGCAATTACACCCAATAGAATAGTTTCTGTAAGTCTTGATGAATATGAAAATGGAGCTGAAACTTCATCTTTTCCAAGACAAGCATCTACAAACTGATGATAGTGCTTGGGTGCATCTCGGTTGTAATCATTTTTCGTAGTTCCTAAAGATCCAGTAGGATCGTATTTAGAAACATCAATTTCTTGATATTCACCGTCTATTATAAGTCGAGGCATTTCCATAAAATGGGGAAGTAATAAACGCCCTTTTTCTCCTATAAACATCGCACCTTGAAGTGGTAGTTCATCTTTTTTAGGAAGTTTTAGCTTTTTGTTTTTTGAAGGAGCTCCAGGTCCATCGGACCAAATCCATGTTAATGTTTCACCAGTGTATTGAGTACCTGGGAAGGTATAGGTTACACTATTATTCTCTGGGAATCCAAACCCGTTGGGCTTTCTACACTTATTGGTAATTGTCATAGGAACGTCTAATGCAAGTGCATTGTATGGAGTGTCAAAAATATGAACTCCCATATCACCCAAAGTTCCACAACCGTAATCAACTAACTTTCTCCAGTTTCCAGGGTGAAAAACTTTGTCTTTAAATGGGCGTTCTGGGGAAGTGCCCAACCATAAATTCCAATCCAAATGGTCTGGCACCGGATCTTCTCCTTTGGGAATAGGTCCATCATAACCCCAATTTTTTGGAGACCATGCATGAACTTCATGAACCTTCCCTATAATGCCAGATTGGATCAATAGTGTCGCTAATTTATAATCATAAAAAGAATGTACCTGAATTCCCATTTGGGTAATCAAATTTTTCTTTTCAGCTACTTTTCTCATTTCTCGTGCTTCAGACACATAGTGTGTTAAAGGTTTTTGGCAATAAACAGGCTTATCCAAATTCATTGCCATAAGGGATGCAGGTGCGTGGGTATGGTCTGGCGTAGAAACAATTACAGCGTCTATTTCACTTTGCATTTCTTGAAGTAATATTCGATAATCTGTATATGTTTTGGCTGAGGGATATAACTTATGTGCTGCTTCTAGATTTTTTTGATCAATATCACAAAGTGCAACAACATCAACCAAAGCATGAGATGCTATTGACTCAAGATCTGCAGCACCCATTCCACCAACACCAATATGCGCTGTTCTTAAACGTTGCTGAGATTTTGTGATTGCAAAAATCGAAGAAGGAAGTAATGCAGTGCTTGCTAGTACAGCGGAAGTTTTGATAAACTCTCTTTTTTTCATGTTTTGTAATTTTATTTTTAATTCATTAATAATGAATATTTATGAATAATATCTAATGGTGTAAAATACGAGATACATAAAGTAAATATAATACGATCAAAAGGTAATAAGAAAAAATTAAAATTACTTCTTATCGAGACAATTTTGAGAGATATATTAAATGCTAAAACACTGAAATACACTAAAAATAAGGAACATTTAAAAAAAAATAACTTTATAAAATTTTAAATAAAAAATCAATATATTTGTATGTAAATATCATTATGATGAATAAATTCAAATCTTTCTTGCTAGCTATATCCTTTATAGCAACCTCTTTTTCTGTTAGTGCCCAAACAAGTGATAACCCATGGGCTATCGCAGTTGGTGCAGACCTAATTAACCTTCAGGGTGATAATGTTGATTCAGGACTTGGATTCGGTGTACCTGCACTGAGTCTTTCTAGATATATTGGATCTGGTTTTTCAATTGGTGCTCAATACGCACTTGGAAATTCAAAAAACAATAATGTTGACCTAAATTATTCCTCTCTGGATGGGATATTAAAATACAACCTTTCAGAAGGTAAAATCCTTCCCTACTTATTTGCTGGTTATGGAATGAGTAAATTTTCTGAAGAAAATGAAGACAAAGATGGATTTTTTCCTTCAACAGACTCCGGGAGAACAATACTCGGAGGTATAGGTGTAAACTTCGCCTTAGATGATAACTTTGCAATTAATTTGAGCACCTCCTACAGAGGTGTTAGTGAAGAAGACACTTATAACCATCTTCAGCACATTATTGGCTTAAGTTACAATTTTGGTGCAGGTGATGCTGACAAAGATGGAGTGCCAGATCAAAAAGACACTTGTCCAGATGTTCCTGGTTTAAAAGAATTTGATGGATGTCCCGATACTGATGGTGATGGCATCCCTGATAATAAAGATAGATGTCCTGAAGAAGCTGGAACAGAAGCACTTCAAGGTTGTCCTGATTCGGATGGAGATGGAGTAGCTGATATTGACGATGCTTGTCCAGACAAAGCTGGTGATGCAGCGATGAACGGATGCCCAGACAGTGATGGCGATGGAGTAGCTGATAATGAAGACCGTTGTCCTGAAACATCTGGTGATGCTGCAAATGGAGGATGTCCTTGGGCAGACCGAGATGGTGATGGCATCCCAGACAAAGATGATCAATGTCCAGATGAAAAAGGAACAGTTGCAAGCAATGGTTGTCCTGATCAACCTACAGGTTTAGTTAATTTCATCGAAAGTGAGCAAAATCGTTTTCTTTTCTCTGCAAGCAGTAGTAAGCTAAGCAATGAGAGTAAAGAAATATTAAATAACCTAAACGCTCTTTTAAATCAATATCCTAATGTTACTATCACTGTAGAAGGTCACGCATCTAGTGATGGAAGCACAGCATACAACCAAAAGCTTTCTGAAAAAAGAGCAGCATCTTTAAAAGATTACCTAGTATCAATTGGTGCTGATGCTAACAGAATTAACGCTATCGGTTATGGAGAATCTAAACCTATCGATGTTAACGAAACTGCTAAAGGCAGAAAAGCTAACCGTAGAGCCGAAATTAATAGAAGTGCAAAACTTAAACTAAATTAGACACTTATAATTCAAAAAAACCTCCCTCTGAAAGGGAGGTTTTTTTTTACAAAAGTTTTTAATAAATTTCATCATGAAAAAAAACAAGTTAATCCTAGCATTGCTAATTGTATCTAGCTTAAGTGCACAAAAAAGGAGTATACCTGCAGATACAATTGTAAGTACAAATCACACAACAAAAATAAAAGGTCAAACAGTTGCTTATCAAGCTCAAACAGGGACACAACCGGTTTGGAATGATAAAGGAGAACCAATTGCAACTTTATTTTACACCTATTATCATAGAACAGATGTGAAAAATGGAAGCCAAAGACCACTTATTTTTTCATTTAATGGTGGACCAGGATCAGCATCAGTATGGATGCATGTTGCTTATACAGGACCTAAAATACTAAATATTGATGATGAAGGCTATCCTGTTCAACCCTATGGCTATAAAAGCAATCCTAATTCTATTTTAGATGTTGCAGACATTGTATTCATCAATCCAGTAAATACAGGTTATTCAAGAATGCTAGAGAATAACGGTGAAATGCCAGATAAAAAACAATTTTTTGGTATTAATGAAGATATTGCCTACTTAGCAGAATGGCTCACCACTTTTGTCAGTAGAAAAGAGCGTTGGGAATCACCAAAATATTTAATTGGAGAAAGTTATGGTGGAACTAGAGTAATGGGCTTATCAGCAGCATTGCAAGAAGAACAATGGATGTATCTAAATGGAGTTATTATGGTTTCTCCGGCCGATTATAAGGTCATAAGAGTAGGTGGTCCTGTGTCGTCAGCATTAAACCTTCCTTATTATGCTGCTGCGGCTTGGTTTCACAAAAAACTACCAGCGGATCTTCAACAAAAAGACCTAACCGAAATGCTTCCAGAGGTTGAAGATTTTACTATAAACAACTTAATCCCTGCTCTTGCAAAAGGGGGATTTATTTCTGAAAACGAAAAAGCAGATATTGCTCAAAAAATGGCTAAATATTCTGGGCTTTCATTAGAGTCCGTTCTACAAAATAATTTAGATATTCCAACACGTTTTTTTTGGAAAGATCTACTTCGTGACCAAGGAAAAACAATTGGAAGGTTGGATTCAAGATATTTAGGGATAGATCGTAAAGATGCTGGAGTTGGTCCAGATTATAGTGCTGAACTAACCTCTTGGCTACATTCTTTTACCCCAGCTATTAATCATTATATACGCAAAGAACTCAATTTCAAAACCGACATGAAATACAATATGTTTGGACTTGTCAGACCTTGGAATAATGATAATGACAATACACGAGATGATTTAAGACGAGCAATGGCAGAAAACCCTTATCTAAAAGTTCTTTTTCAATCAGGATATTACGATGGTGCCACAACCTATTTCAACGCAAAATATACAATGTGGCAAGTTGACCCAAGTGGTAAAATGAAAGATCGATTCTTTTTTAAAGGCTATAGAAGTGGACATATGATGTACCTTAGAAATGAAGATCTCATCAAAGCAAATGATGATATAAGAAGTTTTATTCAGTCAACAACTTCGAACGGGAAACCTGCTAAATATTAAACGTCACAACGGCGAATAGCATCTGCTAAAGATTGAAGTCCTTTATTTGTTTTGTCTTTGGGAATAAATTCTTGGGCAACATATCCTTTAAACCCTGTTTCGACAATAGCTTCCATTATAGCGGGATAAAACAATTCTTGTGATTCATTAATTTCATTTCGCCCTGGGACTCCCGCAGTGTGAAAATGTCCATAATATTCAATATTTTCTCGAATAGTGTGAATTACATCTCCTTCCATTATTTGCATGTGGTAGATATCGTATAATAATTTGAAATTTTCAGATCCTAGGGCTTTACAAAGTGCGACACCCCATTTCGAATTATCACACATGTAATCATTGTGATCCACCTTAGAGTTTAAAAGCTCCATGTGTAAAACAACACCATGTTTTTCTGCTAAAGGAATTATTTCACTCAATCCATCTACACAGTTCTGAAGTCCAGTCTCATCATCTATGCCTCTTCTATTTCCACTAAAGCAGATTAGGTTTGTCCATCCTGCATCAGCTACCATAGGAATATGACGCTTGTACTGTTTTATCAATTCAGGATGATATTGAGTATCACACCAGCCTTGGGATAAATTTCTAGTAGCGTTTCCTTCTAAATCACCGTAGCACATTGTAGAAGTAAGATCATATTTTTTAAGTGTATCCCATCCTTCTTCTCCAATTAAATCAATTCCTGTGAGTCCCATTTTTTTAGCTTCTTGTGCAAGAGTCTCGAGAGGGATGTTTCCGAAACACCATTGACAAACAGAATGCTTAATATTTCCTTTTAATGGGGCTAATTCTTTGTCAGAACTATTTAATTCTAATTTAGGCATTGCTATTGCTCCAGAACCAAGTGCGATAGTCTTAATAGCATTTCGTCGATTAATGTTTTTCTCAGATTCCATAGTGATGATTTCATTTTAATACAATATATACATAAAAAACTTAATTATGAATTTAAGTTTTTTTCCCAATTCCAAGAACTTGAAAGAGATTCTTCCAAACTATATTTGGCCTTCCACCCTATTATTTTTTCAATCTTTGAAGCATCAGCATAAGCAGATACGGTATCTCCAGGACGAGGATCCGCAAATTCATAAGGTACTTTTTCCCCTGTTGCTTCTTCAAATGTTTGGATCAATTCCAAAACACTAACCCCTCTGCCGGTACCAACATTGTAAACTTCACATGAAGATGTGTTTTTGTTTTTTAACAAATAATCTAAACTAGCAATATGAGCATCTGCCAAATCCATTACATGAATATAATCCCTTATACAGGTTCCATCAGGAGTATTGTATGAGGAACCAAATACCTTGAGTACTGGTCTAATGCCTTTTACAGTCTGAGTGAGATAAGGAACCAAGTTTTGTGGAATTCCTTTCGGTAATTCACCGATTTTAGCTGATGGGTGTGCTCCAACTGGGTTAAAATAACGAAGTAGAATAGCATTAAAATCTGGATTTGCTCTGCAGCAATCTTCAATAATTTGTTCCCCTATTTTTTTTGTACTGCCATAAGGTGATGTCGCCTGCTTTAAAGGTTCGTTTTCGCTAATTGGTAAGGTATCCGATTGACCATAAACGGTACATGAAGAACTAAAAATAAATGGGACTGCTTTTGCTAAAGCATGTTTTAGGAGTTGCTGTAAACCTCCTAAATTATTATCATAATATTTTAGCGGTTCATTTACACTTTCGCTTACAGACTTATGTGCTGCAAAATGAATAATTCCTCCAATATCTGAAAACTCATCAAATAAAGCTTTTAACTGATTCGAATCACAAACGTCAATTTGTTTAAAATTGGGTCTTTTTCCTGTTATAGATTCGATTCCATCCAGTACATCAATCCTAGTGTTCTCAAGATTGTCAACAACAACAACCTCCATTCCATTTTGCAACAGAAGTGTTGTTACATGAGAGCCTATATAGCCCAATCCTCCGGTGACAAGTATCTTCAAAAATTTTTTTTTAACTTAATTCCCAACCTTTTCTATAGACTCTACCCACAAATTGATTGGCTACTTCTAAATTTTTAATTTTCATTGATTCCCCATCCCAGAGCAATTTTTCGCGCCCTATAAATTCCTGACGCCCATTGCTATTTTCTTCTCTTAGCATATAACTACGAATAGCGATATTACCCATTAGCACTGTTTCAGTAAGTGGACCAGAATAATCGAAAGAAGAAGTAAGTGATTGATGTTCTGGACTATTAAACCCAGCTTTACAAGCATCCACCCATTGACGTTGATGTCCAAATTCTGGTTCATTAATTTTAACTTTTTCTCCTAAAATAACGGACTCACCCTTAAGATACATCTTGGGATCTTCTCCATAAGCATCACAGGTAATTACTCCTTTTTCTCCAATCATTATAATACCATTTGGTTCAATGCTAACATCGTCAGGTAATAAGTCTGGATGAAATGGTTTAATTCCTCCGTCAGACCAAGTCATTTGTAAGGGAACCTTATTTTTTTCTGTTGCATCAAAATGTAAAGAGACAGAGGAGGAAGGAGGACATCCTTCAGGAAAATAATTGGCTGTCCACATTTTTTCATAAACTGAGCCAACGCTGCATTCAACATCGGTAGGATATTTTAATCCCAAAGCTTTGAATGGTATATCTATCAAATGACATCCCATATCGCCTAATGCTCCAGTTCCAAAATTCCACCACCCTCTCCAGTTAAATGGATGCATCTCTGGAATATAATCTGTTTGGGCAGATGGCCCCAACCATTGATCCCAATTGAGTGTTTCAGGTTTTGCAGAAGCATTAGGAGCTGGCATCTGCCCGCCTTGTGGCCAAACAGGACGATTTGTCCAAACCTCTACTTTTGAGATTGCACCCACATGCCCTTCAGAAATCCATTTTTGAATTTGCAATTGATCTGGATTAGATGCTCCTTGGTTACCCATCTGACTCACAATTTTTCTCTCACGTGCCATCTCGGTTAACAACCGAGCTTCGTAGATATTATGCGTCAATGGTTTTTGAACATAAACATGAACTCCCCTTTCCATTGCATAAACTGCAGCGGCAGCATGAGTATGATCTGGTGTAGAAATTGTTACCGCATCAATCCCTTTTTCCTGATCAAGCATTTTTTTGAAATTATCATACATCTTTGCGTCAGTAAACTTTTTGGTAACTCTTGAAATTCCATTTCCTCCAGAAGAGTCTACATCACAGAGTGCAATTACACGCTCTCTCCCATTCACTGATGCGTTTCTAATGTCACTACTACCCTTTCCCCCAGATCCGATTGCAGCAAGTGCTAACTGATCGCTAGGAGAAGTATATCCAACACCCCCCAAAACATGCCTCGGAACAATAAAAATACTGGAAGCTGCAAGAGAATTTTTGACAAAATCTCTACGTTTTAAAAGTTTGGGGGTTGATTTTTTAAATGACATATCCTTTGATTTTTTTTATAAGACGAAATGTACAAAAAAAATAAAACAAACGATCTTCTTTTAAGGTGCTATAAAAGAACCCTCCCAGTCATCATTCAATAAAAATTTTACACGTAAATGATTCGGACGTTTTAATTTCAAATACTCCAATTCATATGCCTCAAATATTAGCTCTGTGAAATTGGGTTGATCATAATTATAAGTTACTGCATCTGGTGCTTTAATCTCTTCACCCGGAACAAAAATGCTGGTATAGTCTTTCTTCGAAGGCTCAGGGATTTGGTTGTAAATTTCTTTGGAAGGAGCGTCATGGATCAAATTAACTTTAATCCTTAATTGCAGAAATTGAGAAGAATCATAAAAAAGAAATTCTGCTCTAGGGTCTTGACTTAATTCTTTTATTTTGTCAGAACGAGAATCAGTGTAGATCGTTAAAGTCAACATTTCTTGATCAAATCCCCTCAATACAACAGTTCTCAAATGAGGACTTCCATCCACACCAGTTGTTGCAAGGGTACCGTATCTAAAAGGATGCTTTTTATGCTTTAGAGCACTAGAAAGTTGCTTTTTTAAATCACTAAATATGGAGATGAGCATTAAATCTTATTTTGATTAAACCAAGCTTCCGTCCTTAAGATCGCATTTTCTTGAATGTCCCCCCAAAACAGATTGATATCCGCAAAATGATAATTCTTTATGAAAGACATTAAAAAACGTTTGGGAACTTTAGGTACAGAGCACCAAACCATCCCGTCTATTATCTTAATAGAAAGGCTTTGTGGATAAACTTTTTTATCTGAATACAATACACCTAAATGTATATTCTCATTCGTATTTCTTTCACCATCCCAGCTTATAGGATTGGTAGTAACACCACCCTTATACCATTGCTCATAACGTTTCGGCAAATTATTTTTCTTATAAGAATTCCAACTTACATATCCTCCGATAGATTCCGGAGATTCAAGGGCTTGAATATTTTCAAACATTGAATTCTCAATTTTAACACCTACTAAGTATGCGGCAATCAGTTTTTTCTGGAGTGGTTTTCCATCAAAGAATTCTTGAATTAATTTTTTAGCATGAAGCGATCCTTGGCTGTGGCCGGCAATAATAATTGGCTTGCCATTATTGAAATTTTCTAAATAATATTCAAAAGCAGCCTTGACATCTTCATAAGCAAGTATCCCTGCCTCCACACCCTTTTCAGCATAAGAATCTACAAAAATTCTATAATGCGCTTGACGATAAAAAGGCATATAAAGATTCGCTGCTTTACACCATGCAGAAGCTTGAAACGCAGCAGACTTTTCATATACTGCATTTCGAATGGAATCATCTAAAAAATTTGCATTCCAAGCTGGGTTCTTTTTGTCCGTGAATAAAGTTGGGTAAATAAAAAAAACATCTGCTTCTTTTGATTCATGAGGACCAACAATTTCCTCAAGTACTTTTGGCCATTGATCTGGTAATACAGCCCAATTCTCCTTTAAGCTATAATCCGGCTTTGGAGGAGCTTTAGAAATGTCAAACTCAGAGGTTTTATACATGGGTTTACAGGAAACAAGGAAGAGAATTATACCACTAAAAAAGATCCTCTCTTTCATTTTTTTTGTTAAAGGTATGAATTGTTGCTGTAAAATTAGTTTGGTGTTCCTAATCTGATTTTCAATTTCTGAAAAGAATAATTACATTTACAAATAAAACAATTCATGAAAAATTTAATCCTACTTATTACATGCTTTACCTTATTTCTAAGTACAGCATGTCAAAACAATCAAAAAGACACCTCCGAAAAAATTGAGGTAAAGGTAGAGCGAACAGATTCAATTTCTAAAGCTACAGTAACCACAAAGAAAATAGTGAACGGGCAAGTTTCAGAAGAAATCCAAGTTTTTGAAGGCTCTCATCAAGAGGTCATGGATAAAGTTGCTCTTCTGACTGAAAAAGAAGACAATCAAAATGTCAACACTGAAAAGATCCGTAAAACAGTAAAAAGAATTCAATTTAAGCTTGATCCAAAAAGCGGAAGTACAACAGAAGGAACTGTCACAATAACTGAAGAAGACAATCAAGTCACCTTTGAAGCGAACATAACTGGCTTGAGTGAAGGTACTCACGCCATTCATCTTCACGAAAAAGCAGATTGTTCATCTGATGACGGAAAATCAACTGGCGGTCACTGGAATCCAACCTTTGAAAACCACGGTGCCTGGGGAGCTGAAGAAGGATTCCATAGAGGAGATATTGGTAATTTTGAGGCGGATGCATCTGGAGTTGGTACTGTTGTTTTTTCTACCAACCTTTGGTGCTTAGATTGTGATGATCCTATTAAAAATATTATGGGTAAAGCTGTAATTGTTCACCAAGGTGCGGATGACTTAGTTTCTCAGCCATCTGGAGCTGCTGGTGCAAGGATAAGCTGTGCTGGAATTATTTATTAATTCACATCCCACTTACGCAAAAGATTTAATTTTTCCTGTGCTTCAAGTTCTTCTTTAGATATAACTTTAAGAAAAGAAGGATCTTGTTCAATAGCATATTGAACTTTTTCAATGATTTCGTCTACTGAATCGTTTTCATAATCGATATCAAGAGGTGGTTTGATAATCATTGACTGAAGAATTCCTCTTTTTTTTATCATCAATCCTTTTTTATCAAATGAACGCCGAAAGCCATCAATCACAATAGGGATTACTATAGGTTTGTATTTTTTGATAATGTGAGCTGTCCCTTTGCGTACTGGCTTAAAAGGCTTTGTTGTTCCTTGTGGAAAAGTGATCACCCAACCGTCATCTAAGGCTACACCAATGTTTGTGATGTCACTCATCTTTACTTGTCGTTTTACGTCTTGTCCATTTTCTCTCCAAGTTCGTTCAATAGACACCGATCCTGCATACGCAAGAATACGAGGAAGTAATCCAGCTCTCATTGTTTCTTTAGCAGCTACGTAATATATATTTAGTTTAGGACTCCACAAATATCCTACATTTTTTATACTGTCTATTCGACCGCTCAAACTGGCATTGAACACATGAAACATAGCCACAACATCGGCAAAATATGTTTGATGATTTGAAATAAAAAGGACATTTTTATCCGGTAAGTTCTTTATGATCTCTGAACCCTCAATATTTAACTGATTAAAGCCTCGATACCTTCTGTGCGTCATAAACCCCATGTATCGAATTAACCATTTCTTCAAAATAAGGTAATGTCCGAAGGGATTTTTTTTAAACATAAATCAATTTTGATAAATCAACCAAATATAGAATTTTTCTATATGTGACTTTCTAAAAAATTCTTAAATTCAAATAATATCATTGCGGTAGCACCCCATATGATATGGTTATTAAATACATAGCTAGGAACTTTAGTCATAGAAAACTGGTTGAGGCTAAGGTTGATATCGTTATATTCTATTTCAAACTTGATCAACGTTTCAAGCGGTAATTCTATATGTATTTGAACTTCCCTTTTGTCTGGTTTAAAATTTGGATAGCTAGACTGTTTAGTAACAAATGGGCTAACTATAAAATTACTCGGTGGAATATAGGTTGGCGTTAATTCTAAAAGAGGTTTAGAATGGGTTAGTGATACCCCCAATTCTTCATTGCATTCTCTTAATGCGGTTTCCCAAATCGACTGATCTCTGGGGTCTTGTTTGCCTCCAGGTAAGCTAATTTGTCCAGAATGAGTACCCTCGTATATTGAACGTTTAATTAAAGAAAGATGCATTTTCCCTTCTTTTGGATAACAAAAAAGCAGGACGGCCGCTTTGCGAGCGTTTGGAAATTCATGAGGTTCATTTTGTAAGAACTTTAAACGCTCTTGATTTGGAACCATTTCTGAATGCATCGATTTTCCCGATAGGGTGAAATCTTTTACATTTGAAAAACAATCAGAAAATTTTTGATAATTCATGTTGAAAACAAAATTAATCATTCTCTTTTTAGGCCTGGGCCTCTTGTTTAATCAATGTCAAGATTCTTCTAAAAAAAGCAATGAAAACAAACCGAAAAAAAAGATTGAAGAAAATCTTTCATCAAAAAAAGATACTTTAAAATCTAAACCAGATAAATCAACCTCATTTCTTCTAAATGATCAAAATGCGATCCCCTTCTTTTTTGATTATCAGAAAAAGCACTTAGAAAATCGTGTAAGAATCTCTACACGCTTTGGTGATATCGATATTGAATTATACCAAAACACCCCCTATCACAGAGCAAATTTCATATACCTTACTAAAAAAGGATATTTCAATGGAAGTACATTTCACAGAGTTGTACCTGGATTTATCATTCAAGGTGGAAATTCAGACCGGGTAGAAACTTCACAAAAAAGGCGAGAGATTGGGAAGTATCTTCTCCCACCAGACACTCGCAAAGGGTACAAACACCATCGTGGGGTAATTTCAATGCCAAGTAGTGAAATAGAAAATCCCCATAAGCTAGCTTCTCCCTATGAGTTTTTTATTGTGCAACAAAGTCCTGGAGCCTATCATTTGGACGGTTCTTATACAGCCTTTGGAAAAGTAATTCGTGGGATGGATGTCGTTGATAAAATAAATCAACAGAAGGTAGATGATCGAGAAGCACCGTTAACAAACATTCATATGGACGTCTCCATTATTGAATAGTTATTTCTTATGTATTGGATATTTTTATAGATTTTACATCTAAAAAACGATGTTATTACATGTTTGTATAGTTTTTTCTTATTAATTTTACATAAACAATAGAAAATGACGTTAACTCAGTTAAAGTACACGCTAGCTGTTGCAGAAGAAGGAAATTTCACACAAGCTGCAGAAAAATGTTTTGTAACACAACCTACGCTTAGCATGCAGGTTCAAAAGTTAGAAGAAGAATTAGGAATTCAACTCTTTAACAGAAAATCAAAACCCATCACTCTAACCCAAGTCGGAGATAAAATAATAACACAAGCGAAGATAATTTTGGAAGAAGCCAAAAGAATGTCCGACATAGTTTCAATGGAAAATGGAATTATAGAAGGGCATTTCAGGCTTGGAATCATCCCTACAGTGATGCCTACTTTGTTGCCCATGTTTTTAAACACTTTCATTAAAAGATATCCCAAAGTAGTCCTGAAAATTGAAGAACTTAACACCGCCTCGATAGTTGAAGAACTGTCTCTTGGAAAACTTGACGCTGGAATTGCTGCAACCCCTCTTGATCATCCACAACTTATTGAAAAACCCTTGTATTATGAGCCATTTGTAGGCTATATACCCAGCACCCATCCCCTTTCTAAAATTAAAACTTTAGAAGTTGAAGATCTTGAAACAATGGATATTTTAGTCCTAGAAGACGGACATTGCTTTCGTGAACATGTGCTTAAACTTTGCCAAACATCACAAGGATCAAAATCTTTTGACCTCAAAAGCGGAAGCTTTGAAACACTTATACATCTTGCAAACGAAGGAATGGGGATGACGCTTCTACCCTATTTGCAAACCAGAAGTCTTTCTGAAAAAAACAAAGAAAACCTCAGACACTTTAAAAGTCCTGAACCTGCTAGAGAAATCAGCATGATTCACAGTAAAAACCTTCTTAAAATACCAATAATAGATGCCTTATCTGAAACCATTGAAGGTGTGCTTCGCGGTGCAATTCAATTTGAAAACATCAAAGTAATTACCCCCAAGTAATTGTCCCATAGTCAGTCAAGACTGTGGAGCTTAACTGAGATTTATTTCGAATATAATTCTCTGCCCAATTTCTTAACTCCAAACGCTCCTCAAAATCGAGTGCACCATAGGCTTTGATCAATTCTTTTTGAAATAAGTCAGCATCAAAACTCACTTTTTTGAGAATCGAGCGGCAATATTTTAAATTTCTTGACATCCTACTTTTCTTAATTTATTGAAATTAATAAGAATAAAGTATTCTAAATGTTGGTGAAAAGTTAAAAAATAAAATTTATTACTATGTTATACATAGTTCTATCTTTTATTTATATATTTGCAATACCTATAAATGAACTTATGAAAATAGAGAACACAACAGCCCAAATGCGAAAAGGAATTTTAGAATTCTGTATTCTCTCTTTAATATCGGGGAGAGATTTATACACATCTGAAATTCTTGAGTCACTAAAAAAGGGGAAAATGGTCGTTGTAGAGGGAACGGTTTATCCTCTTCTTACAAGATTAAAGAATGCAGACCTTTTACAATACCGATGGGAGGAATCTACCTCTGGCCCACCGAGAAAATATTACTCCATTACTTCAAAGGGAGAATCTTTTCTGTCCGAGCTTAAACAAGTTTGGAATGAACTTAACAAAGCAGTAAAAAATATAACAAAAAACAATCCCAATGAATAAAACAATAAACATCAACCTAGCAAGTACATTCTTTCATATAGATGAAAGCGCTTATAAAAAATTAAAAGCCTATTTGAATTCCCTAGAAAAAGGATTCAATAAAACCCAAGGAAAAGAAGAAATTCTTAAAGATATCGAAGCTCGTATTGCTGAATTATTTCAAGAGATAAAAACGAATTCCGAATATGTAATTAACGAAACTGACGTAGATAAGGTCATTTCAATTTTGGGACAACCCGAAGATTTCATCTCTGAGGAGGAAGATGAAACCCCAAACTTTGAAGCATCACACAAAAAATTATTTCGCGATCCTGATGATAAATATATCGCAGGTGTAGCCTCTGGTGTAGGTTATTATTTTGGAATTGATAGCTCCTGGATTCGACTCCTATGGATATTGCTGATATTATTTTCAGGTGGCTCCTTTATTGTTATCTACATTTTATTTTGGATTTTAGTTCCTGTTGCAAAAACAACAGCCGAGAAACTAAAAATGAAAGGAGAGCCTGTCAATATATCTACTATCGAAAAAAAAATAAAAGAAGAGTTTGAGGATGTTTCATCTAAAATAAAAGACATTGATTATGACAAAGCTTCCAATTCAGTAAAAAAAAAATCCAAAGCTTTTTTTCAAATTGTAGAAAACTTTTTAAAACCAATTCCTAAAATAATATTTAAAATCTTAGGAGTTCTTTTTTTAATAGTATCCATATCAAGCATCATTGGACTTCTAATTGGAGGACTAATATTACTTTTCTTTGGGACAGTAGTCTGGCCATTTCATTTTTTTGATATTGGGATAGCCCCCAATATTATATGGGTACTGTCCATTTTCCTGTTTCTACTTATTCCATTTTTATTTTTATTTTCGATGGGTGTTCGAATCATCAGAGGACACTCGAGCACTTTTGGAACAGTAGGTAGGTTTGTTTTATTAGGGATCTGGATCATATCTATTCTCTCATTTACATTTATTAGTTCAAATGCAATCAGAAATCAAAGAGTAACAGCCTCAAAAAAAGAAGTTCACACTTTACCAATAACTTTAAATGACACGATATATGTCAGTGCTTTTGATTCCAACTTAAAATCTCCAGAATGGGAATTCAAAAAATCAAGACCATTTAGTGATTTGTTCAATGAAATTCAAGATAATAAAGGAGCTGTTTCACTCGCTATTCAGAAGAGCAACGATTCAAAAACTTTTTTACAAATGAAAGCTTCCGCAAAAAGCCACAATAAGGAAAAAGCTAAAGACATCGTAGAATCATTGAAATACGACTGGAGTATGGAAAACAAAACTCTTTTTTTGAGGAAAGTCCTATTAGCAGAAAACAAGGCTATTATCAATACTAAAGAAATGAATCTTTCACTTCAGCTTGCCGAAGGACAAGTCATTTATATCAACAAAAATCTTAAAACACTTTTAAGCCATCCTATCAAAAACGACCATGGGTTTCGAACTCATGAAGTAGGGGGTTACTTTTGGAAGATGGGCTCAGAGAGTCTTGAATGTCTTAATTGTGAAGAAAATGAATCTAAACTTAAGCTTCATTATCAAGACAGTATGGGTAAAGAAAAACTCCATTTGGAGGTTGATGAAAATGGAATTCAACTAAAAACAAAATAAAGTTTGAAGAAAGCCTGATTCAGGTTTGCAATAAATTTATTAAATGTTATATTTGCGCACACTTTTTGCGGGGTGTAGCGTAGCCCGGTCATCGCGCCTGCTTTGGGAGCAGGAGGTCGCAGGTTCGAATCCTGCCACCCCGACAAATAGTACCGATCTTATTTCGGGATGTGGCGCAGCCTGGTAGCGCACACGCATGGGGTGCGTGGGGTCGCAGGTTCAAATCCTGTCATCCCGACTTAATTATTCAGCTCTCTTTCAAAAACCTCTTTTTACTCAATTAATCTGTGATTCATCAAAATAAATATGTTTAATTCCTAGTGGAAATTACATCTTTATCTCTTACCAATATGGTGTATCCTAATGCCTCAAGGTATTCACGGCATTCCCTTTTTGTGACAGTATCAAAATTCACTTCCTCATAAATTAGTACTTCGGGAAGTAAGTTTTTTATATTTAATAATTTAATGATCTCAAAATCATAACCCTCAGTATCAATAGCGACTAAATCAATTTGTTTTCCCTCAAATTTTGCCAATAAAGTTTTGGGACTAATTGTTTTGATTTTAATGGGTTCTATCCATGCATCGAAATCATTTTCATCGGGGAGTCTGACTCCTTCTTTCAATGCCTTTTTTTGAATAGTACCATCTTTAATTCTATCAATCAAAACTTGTTTATTAAAGGAAGACAATCCATTTGCCCATCGCTCCTTACTTACCGATAAAGTAAACAAATTAGCCGATCCATCTTTCTCGGCTAAAGCTGCATTCACTGTTTTAATTTCTGGTCGTTTAGCATGAATCTTAGTTAATAAATTATCATGAACGTAGGGCTGCGGCTCAACTAAAACCCCCTCCCAATCATCTCTTTTTATAAATTTTTGTAAGGGATCATAAATAAAACCATCGTTTGCCCCTATTTGTAAAAACACAAGTCGTTCTTTCTCTTTTGAATAATGATGAAGAAATTCAGACAAGGTGTTTTTTGGAGGAGTGTAGAAATATTTATAAAAAAATAAATAAAAAATATTTTCTTGAGCGCAAAGATTAAATCGGAGTCGGTTATAGCTCTTTTTGATGAAAAAAGTAAGTTTCAATGTGTCTTAATTTAAAAAATGAAGGTACTGGTTTTTCACTAATCCAAGTAATAAAAGTAGTAGAAGCGGGAATTTGAATCAAGCTTTCTATTTATTAAATTAAAAATCGATTTAAAAATCCTATTTTAACGGCTGTAAGCAAACCAATAAAATTTTAATAGTAAATAGAATAGGGTGAAAAAAGAGCTTATTGATGTCGTAATTACTTGGGTGGATGGGAATGACCCTCAACATACTAAAAAGTTAAATTCTTTTCTCCCCGATAGTAAAATTAGGCCAACAGGCGCTCAAGAAACAAGATATGGCAATGTGAATGAAATTTATTTTTCGCTTTTTTCAATCTTCACTTTTGCTCCTTTTGTGAATAATATTTACATCGTAACCGATGAGCAAAAACCAGACATTGAATCCCTTTTTGAATTATGGTTTCCAGAAAGAACAAATCAAGTAAAAATAGTTGATCACAAAGAAATTTTTGAAGGATACCAAGAATATCTTCCTACCTTCAACAGTAGAACAATAGAGAGCATGCTTTGGCGTATTAAAGGGCTTTCACAAAGATTTGTATACTTTAATGATGATATGTTTTTGATCAGACCTCTTAAAGAAGAAGATTGGTTTGTCAACAATGTGCCAGTTCTCAGAGGAAAAAAAACACTTGCACCAATTTTCCATGTTATCTGGCAAAAAATTCAGCTTATCTTAAATTCTGACAAAAAGCTTCGTCCCTCTTTTCATTTAGGTCAATACAATGCAGCCAAAGTAAGTGGATTTAACTTTACTTACTTTGTATTTAGTCATACCCCCCACCCCATACTAAAACAAAATTCAAAAACTTTTTTGGAACTTTCAAAAGAGCGTATTGAGCAACAATTAAAATTTAAATTTCGTCATTTTAGCCAGTTTAACTTTCTATCGTATTGTTATCATTTGACATTAAAAAAAGAAATGTATTCAATTCAACCGTTCGCACTTTCATACGTTCAACCAGCAAAACGAAAAAAAAACTACATCAACAAAAAGATTGCCTTGTGCGAAAAAAAAGAAGCTATTAAGTTCATGTGCGTCCAAAGTCTTGATCTTTGCTCAAAAGAGGATCAAAACAAAATTCTAGACTGGATTCATAACAGATGTATCAAGCATCTTAAGACCTTAAATCTTTCGAACAATAAAAAGTAAATTGCATTTAATCAAAAAACGCTATTTTAAGCTTTGATAAATTTCAGTCTATTTTATGAACACTTTAATTATACACTTTTGTACATTTGATTTTCACTTAACTTTATAAAAAATGAAACGTTTTATATCCCTTGTTTTCTGTAGTATCTTTTTCACAATTGGTTGTGCACAAGACAATCCTCCCCAAATTGAAACACCAACCGAAATTAATTACTCTTACGAAACTGTAGTTGAAGGAATTGATATCCCATGGGGATTGGCATTTATTCAAAAAAATGATTTTTTAGTTACTGAAAAATCAGGAATTCTTTATCGGGTCCGTAATGGTGAAAAATCAACTATTACTGGAATTCCAGCCATCTACTCTCGTGGACAAGGTGGACTTTTAGATGTCGCTCTTCATCCTGATTTTGACACAAACAGTATTATTTACATGACCTTAAGCGCCAATACTGAAGGTGACGATCTAGGAGGAAATACAGCATTGTATAGTGCCAAACTTAATGACCTCAACCTTGAAGACGTCAGCTTATTATACAAGGCTACACCTAACACAAAGAAAGGACAACATTGGGGGTCTCGAATTGTATTCGATAAACAAGGGCACGTTTACTTCTCCATAGGTGATCGAGGAAATAGAGACGAAAATCCTCAAGATTTAACTAGAGATGGCGGAAAGGTATATCGTTTAAATCTAGACGGAAGTATCCCTTCAGATAATCCTTTTGTGGGAAAAGATGGTGCTAAAGAAGCTGTATTTTCTTATGGACATAGAAACCCTCAGGGAATGACAATTCACCCTAAAACAGGTCAAGTTTGGGAAAATGAACACGGCCCTCAAGGTGGAGACGAAATTAATATCATCCAATCCGGAGTTAATTATGGATGGCCAGTGATTACTTACGGTATTAACTATAGTGGAACTCCTATTACAGATAAAACAGATATGCCTAATATGGCTCAACCTTATTATTATTGGGTTCCTTCAATCGGACCAAGCGGAATGGCATTTTCAACTTCTGATGTATATCAAGATTGGAAAGATGATTTATTTGTTGGATCTCTGAAGTTTGAATACTTGGAACGTTTAGTCATCAAAAATGACAAAGTTGTTAAAAGAGAAAAAGTTTTAGATAAAATAGGTAGGGTTAGAAATGTAATCGAAGGTCCTGATGGGCATCTATACATTGCTGTAGAAGGAAAAGGAATCCTAAAAATTGTGCCAAATAAATGAAAACATTCCTAGTTTGCTATTTCATAGTTTTATGGTTAAGTATTACTGGACTCTTTGCGGATAAAACAAAAGAAGAAAGTATTAATGACGGCCAGGAAATCTACCAAGACTTCTGTGTTCAATGTCATTTAGCAAATGGTACTGGAGTTTCAGGTGTTTTTCCTCCTCTAAAGGCTTCTGATTATCTTTTTGAAAATATTGAGAAAAGTATTGCTGGAGTTAAATATGGCCTTCGAGGTGAAATTGTTGTAAATGACGAAACCTATGATGGAGTTATGACTGCTCAGGGACTGGATAATGAAGAAATTGCTGATGTGATGAATTACATCCTTAATAATTGGGGGAATCGTTACGAAAATCAAATAACTCCAATGCAGGTGAATGAAATTCCAAAATCAGTACTGGAATAATGGACAAACATTCAGTATGGGAAAGTATAAAGAAAGTTAAAAAAGCATATATCCTCTATAGTGGTATTTTAATTGGATTTACTATTTGGATGCTTTTTTTGGACACCCATTCCTGGACCTTGCATTCCGAGCTCAATCAAGAAATAGATCGATTAGAAAAAGAAAAAGAAGTAATTAAAAAAATTATTGAGCAAGATCAAAAAAACATTAAAGTGCTCCAAAATCAAGATAGCTTAGAACGCTTTGCACGAGAAAATTACGGACATAAAAAATCAAATGAAACTATTTTTATTATTGAACCAAATGACTCCTTGATTCAAAAAGAATCGCAGGAATGGTAAGTTTCAACATTTTTTAAATGTCAGTCCCTAATCTTTTTTAACGGTTCAAATAATCGTATTTTTAAAGCCTCAATTAAAGAAACAATGGGTAAAATTATTGCCATAGCAAATCAAAAAGGTGGTGTTGGTAAAACAACAACCGCCATCAACCTTGGTGCTGCCTTAGGGGTTTTAGAAAAAAAAGTTCTGCTTGTCGATGCAGACCCCCAAGCCAATGCTACATCAGGTTTAGGGATTGATGTTCGGAGCACCCAATACGGAACCTACCAGCTATTAGAGCACAGTATTGAGGTTAAAGATGCAATATTAATTACTCAAAGTCCAAATCTACATTTGATTCCCTCACATATTGATTTGGTAGCTTCTGAGATAGAATTAGTAGATAAAGAATCCAGAGAGTACATGCTCAAAAAAGCCTTAAAGAATATTGTAGATGAATACGACTATATTTTGATAGACTGTGCTCCATCTTTAGGTTTGATAACATTAAATTCACTTGTTGCAGCTGATGCAGTAATTATCCCGATACAATGTGAATATTTTGCTTTGGAAGGATTAGGAAAATTACTTAACACCATTAAAAGTGTTCAAAAACTTCACAATAAAGAATTAGATATCGAAGGACTATTATTGACAATGTATGATACCCGTTTACGCTTATCCAATCAGGTGGTAGAAGAAGTAAAAAAACACTTTGGTAAAATGGTTTTTAAAACGATTATCCAAAGAAACATTCGGCTCAGTGAAGCACCTAGTTATGGGGAAGACATCATCAGTTATGATGCCTCAAGCCGTGGTGCAAAAAGTTATTTATCTTTGGGGAGCGAAATCATCAAACGAATTAAATAAGAACGTATGTCAAAATCAAATCGAAAACAAGCTCTGGGTCGAGGACTATCTGCGCTTTTGAATGATTCTGAAAACGCCATTGAATCAATTCATGATAAGAATGCAGATCAAGTAATTGGTAACATCATCGATCTAGAATTGAATAAAATAAATATCAATCCGTTTCAACCACGAACTCATTTTAATGAGGACGCTTTGGAGGAATTAAGTAATTCGATTAAAGAATTAGGAGTGATTCAGCCTATTACTGTTAGGAAAAAAGGCGATCGATTTGAACTAATTGCTGGAGAACGCCGTTTTAGAGCTTCTCAACTTGCTGGACTCGAAACCATCCCTGCATATGTTCGTCTTGCAGATGATCAAGAATCTCTCGAAATTGCATTAGTTGAAAATATTCAACGGGAAGATCTGGATCCAATCGAAATTGGACTTTCCTACCAGCGTCTTATAGAAGAAATAAATCTTACTCAAGATCAACTGAGCACTCGCGTGGGTAAAAAAAGATCTACGATAACCAATTATATGCGATTGCTTAAATTAGATCCTATTATCCAAACAGGTATAAGGGATAGTTTTATCAGTATGGGACATGGCCGTGCCTTGATCAATATCGATTCCTCAAAGGAACAAATCAAACTTTATAAAATTGTAGTTAAAAAAGGACTCTCCGTTCGTGAAACCGAGGCCCTAGTTAGGAAATCAAAAAATCCTAAAGCTTCCTCAAAACCTCAATATCAGCCTCCTTATATCGAACAGGCAGCACAAGAACTGCAGGGCTTTTTTGATACAACTGTCACTGTAACTTCGAATGTTCAAGGGCAAGGGCAACTCAAAATTAGTTTTGAGTCTCAAAAACAACTTCAAAACATTCTAAACAAAATTAAAGGTGAGAATTAGACTCCTTTTTTATTGTAGTTTTTTTCTATGCACTTCTGTACTTATGGCACAGGAAGTTTCAGAAACAGCTCAAGATGAAAAAGTATTGAATGCGATAGTTATTCCTGATTCTATGGCTTTTGCTAAAAATTATTCTCTAAGAATTCAACGTTTGATCAATGATCCACTGACCCCTTCTAGAGCCGCTTTTTATTCCGCTATTATTCCAGGACTAGGTCAAGCCTATTTAGGGAAGGCATGGAAAGTGCCACTAATTTACGCTGCACTGGGTACTTCCTACTATTACTTCAATTTGCAAAACAAACAAATGGAAGAATACCGAACAGCATACAAACAGAGACAAAATGGAGTTTTTAATGATCGTTTTCTGGAAAAAGAAATTCCTATCACGACAGAACAACTTCTTTTAGGAATGGATTTTCATAAAAATTACCGTGATATAGCAATCCTAACAATGGCCATTTCATATATGCTTAATATCTTGGAAGCCAATGTAAGTGCCCATTTATTACAGTTTAATGTAAATGATGACCTTAGTGTGACTCCTAATATTATTTTTGATCAACAGCAGAGTGGAATTCGCTTTGCTTTAAAATTTTAATCCATTTTATAATGAACATTGCGCTTTTAGGTTACGGACGTATGGGAAAAGCAATTGAAAAATTTGCTCTTGAACGAGGTCATAAAATTGTATATACCCTAGACGAAAGTGAAGAGAAAGGAGTTTTAACTAATGCAGATGTAGCGATCAATTTTAGTATTCCTCAAGCTGCTGCTGATAATATCAAGTCTGCATTAAAAAAACAAATCCCAGTAGTTTGTGGTACAACTGGTTGGCTTGAGCAATACCAAGAAGTCGTAGATTTTTGCAAAACGCAAAACTCGGCTTTTCTTTATGCATCGAATTTCAGTATTGGTGTTCATCTGTTTTTTAAGATGAGTGCACTTGCATCAAAACTCATGAAACCCCATGAAACGAGCTATACCCCATCCATTGAGGAAATTCATCACATTCATAAACTAGATGCCCCCAGCGGAACAGCAATTACATTGGCAGAAGCTGTTTTGCAAAACTCAAAACTAAACGAATGGGAACTCAATGGAAATTCAGAATCTAAATTAATAATCAAAGCTTTCAGAGAAGGAGAGGTTCCGGGTACACACACTTTAAATTACCGTTCATCCATTGATCAAATAAGCTTAAAACACGAAGCTTTTGGAAGAGATGGATTCGCTCTAGGTGCAGTCATTGCAGCGGAATGGATCGTTGATAAGCAGGGTGTTTTTGGTATGGAAGATGTTTTAAATATTTCTTAATTCTAGGGCTCATTTATCTGAACAACTTATCTTTGGTAAAAATCCTATAAAACATGACACTCTCTCAGTGGATTCTTTTCGCCTTAGCTCTTCAAATAATACATTTTTTGGGTACTTGGAAACTTTATGTTGCTGCAGGTTTTAAAGCTTGGCAAGCTGCTGTACCAGTTTACAATGCAGTCATTTTAATGAAAATAATTAACCGCCCTAGCTGGTGGGTACTATTCCTCTTTATTCCTACAATTAATCTTATCATTATTGGGGTCATTTGGGTAGAAACCCTTCGAAGTTTTGGTAAAAATAAAGCCATTGACACATTTGGTGTTTTGGCCACTTTTGGATTAACAATTTTCAGTTTAAATTACAGTAAAAATCCTATACATATCAAAGACCGAAGCCTGAGACCTAGAACTGGTCTAGGAGAAACGGTTAGCTCTATTCTTTTTGCTGTAGTTGCTGCAACAATTGTACACAATTATTTTATCCAACCCTATATTATTCCTACGGGATCATTAGAAAAATCTTTACTTATAGGTGACTTTTTATTCGTAAGTAAATTTCATTACGGAGCACGCACACCCATGACTGCAGTTTCTGTTCCTATGGTGCACGATACTATTCCAGGACTCAAAATTCGGTCTTACCTAAAAAAACCACAACTCCCCTATTTCAGACTACCAGCACTTCAAAAAATTAAAAGAAACGATATTGTTGTTTTCAGCTGGCCTGCAGATACGGTGCGTCAGTTTTTTGTAAGAGAAAAAAGAGTGGACAAACCTATTGACAAAAAATCAAATTACGTCAAGCGTTGTGTTGCAATTCCTGGAGATACATTAGAAATCATTGATGGATTTGTGCATACAAATGGAGAAAAAAACAACTATCCTAGTCGTGCAGAAATTCAATTCACCTTCAACGCCTATGCTGCTAAAGGGGTTTCTTCAAGAAATTTAATCGCACAAGGGTTCGAATCATTTAACAGAAGATATAAGATTGAAAATATTACAGAAAACAGTTATCAGCAACTAATCCCCTATATCATTGGAAGATCAGGAAATACCGTTGAAAATTTTTCTGTAATAACTGAGGCAAAGGGACTCCCTATTGATTTGGTTCGCAAATTAAACCTTAGGGCTAGTGAACTATTAGAAGTCAAAAAAGAAATGACATTAACAATTGAAGAAGCATTAGCTTTAAGAAAAGTAGCAGGTATCGATAGTGTTGTTCAAAAAATAAATAAGAACAAAATTCCAAATGAAACATTTTTTCCAAACAAGATACCCTTTGATTGGAATGAAGATAATTTCGGACCATTGGTCATCCCAAAAAAGGGAATGACAGTAGAACTAACACGTTCAAATTTATCTTTATATAAAAAAATCATCACTGATTACGAATCAAATAATCTTGAAATTACACCTACAGAGATACTTATTAATGGTAAGGTAAAAGACCGTTATACTTTCAAAAAAGATTATTATTGGATGATGGGAGACAACAGACACCGTTCAGAAGACAGTCGTTTTTGGGGGTTTGTTCCCGATGATCATATTGTTGGTAAACCTGTTTTTATTTGGTTTAGTATCAAGGGAATTAATGACGGTATTAAAAACTGGAGTGTTCGATGGGATCGTGTTTTTACAACTGTAGATGGACCCGGAAAACGTATCTCTTACTTCCCCTATTTTGCGGGAATTGTTGTGATTTGGCAAGGGTTTGTCTTCTTCAGAAGACGCAAATCAAAGTCTGTGGAATGATACCGACTGTATGTCCGGCCTACCTCCCAAATGTGCGCTATTTTGCTTGGATGTTTGCTCAGGATAGCATCAATTTTGTTTGTGATACTCATTTTCAAAAACAAACTTATAGAAATCGTACTGAGATCTATGGAAGTAATGGAAAGCTAAAACTTACCATCCCCATAATTCACACCAAATCTGTACACCAAAAAGAAAATGAGGTTCTTATTTCAAATGCTACTTTGTGGCAAAAACAGCATTGGAAATCAATCAGTACTGCCTATCGCTCCTCCCCATATTTTGAATACTACGAAAAAGATTTGGAACACTTTTTCATCACCACCGAAACACATTTATTCGAGTTCAACCTAAAAATCATTCTTCAGTTACTCGAACTAATTGAGTATCCATTAAATTATAAAATCGTTTCCTACGACAACGATAAACACAAACGTTTGGATATTCTTCTAAACGCAAAAACAAAATCAATCCCAAATCAGGAAAAATACACCCAAGTATTTGAACAAAAAAATGGTTTTTTACCCAATCTAAGCATACTAGATCTTTTGTTTAATTTAGGTCCGAATACTAGTAGTTATCTAAAAAAAACGGGGTTTTAGTGTTTTCTATATTTTTTCTAAAATTACAGAAATCGGTTTGTGGTCTGAAAGTTTGATGTCGTGTGTTTCAAAATCTATAACTCGTAGATTTGGGGTATTAAAAATGAAGTCAATCCGCATTGGAAGAAATGAAAATTGATAGGTAGACCCAAAGCCTTCACCCTGCTCTAAAAAAGCATCTATTCTAGACTGTTTTTTTATTTTTTGGTATGGCTTTGAAAACGCCGTATTATTTAAATCTGTACAAATAATTTCAGGATAAGATGAGTTTTTATTTGTCAAAGTGTTGAAATATTCTACTTGAGTTTCTTGAATTTCAAAAATAGATTGAAGCCTTAATCTAATTTGATTTGAATTATCTGAAGTAATTAAAGTATCCTTCTTATTTAATCGAAACGACTCAAAATGCAAATTATATAATCGTAAGGTATCTTGTTTCCATAACAAATCTACCTGCATTCCACCATTAAAAGAGCCTTCAAAAGAAATAGATTCAGGACGAATCAATGGATACTTAGAAACAATACAGGAACCAATCTTACCTCCTTTTACATAAGGTTTAAAAACTTTGTAGGGATATGATGATAAAGGGGGAGCTTGAGCTGGAGCATATTCCTGAAAACAAATTATATCGGGATCAGTTTCTATAATAAAGTCTTCTATCGCACTGGGCACATCAGAATCCTTTAACCATTTGAACCGGTTAAAAGAACGTACATTATAACTCAAAACAGAAAGGCCATCGGAAGTTGGAATTCCATTATTCTCAAGCTGGTAAAGTAATTGCCATTCTTGAAAGCTGATCATAAATGATATTAAAAAAAGAAAGACAGGCCACTGAAAACGAAGCATCCAAAAAATAAAAAAGAAAATATTAACTATACATAGTAATGGAACTGCTAGAGAAAGTAAAGGGATCTCTATATAACCTCCAAGAGCTCCCATACTAATGAGTTGTAATAACAGAAAAAAACTATTCAGAACAATCAAAAAAGCATTTAGAAGTGATCTATCCATATTAAAAAACTACTTATTTTTCCCTGCTTGAAAAAGAAACTCTTTTTCTTTCTTTGTTAAACTCTCATATCCAGATTTACTGATTTTATCTAAGATGGCATCAATCATCTTTTGATCAACATCATTAGTTGAAGCTTTTTGAGTAGAAGAATTTGAAGTTTTCTTTTTATAAACTGTCTTCAAATTATTGCCTTGTTTAAACATACCCATTACTCTACTCGCAAAGGACTCAAAGGGTAATCCGATATCTACTCCCTTACTAAGTCGCTGTACATAGAAAAAACCTAATGCGGCCCCTCCCAGGTGAGCCAAGTGTCCACCTGCATTACCATAAGGAATCTGAATAACATCCAATAAAACAAATGCTAACCCTAAATAACGGAGTTTTACATTGAATAAAATCAATCTTACCTCAAGATCAGGTGAATAGGTTGAAATAAAGATAAAAACCGCCATTACGCCTGCAGAAGCTCCAATCATGACTGGTGAAGAATTTTGAAAAGCAGGAAAAAGTGAATAACTTAAAAGAAAGGTTAGTCCCCCAAAAATGACTCCCAAGAAATATACATTAAAAAAAGTACGGACTGGAAATAAGTTAAGAAATATACGGGATGCAAAGAATAATAAATACATATTCCAAAAAAGGTGAAAAAAACCAGAATGCAAAAAACTATAGGTAACAAGTGACCAAGGTTTAAAGAGAAATTCACTCCAGTCAGAAGAAAGCTCAAACCAACTAATAAATACCCCAAATGGAATATTAAAAAGATAAAAAATTGTCTTCAGAAATAAAGGCAGTACAAAACAAGCAACATTAATGAGAATAAGTTTTTCCGCACTATTTAATTGCTGCAGTCGGTATCTAATTTGATCTTGAAAATTCATTAATTCCAACGGTTTTGGTCAAATTGTGTTTTTTTCCAATACCACATCATGATCAAACCTGTAACTGCTCCACCAACATGAGCAAAGTGTGCAATAGGTCCAATAGAATAGGAGGTGAATCCAAAAAACAAATCTCCTAAAATAAGTAAAGGAACCAAAACTTTCGCCTTAACAGGAATAGGAGGAAAAAGCAACATTAGTCGCGCATTGGGAAACAAAAAAGCAAAGGCCACCAAAACACCGTAAAGAGCCCCAGAAGCACCTACCATTACTGATTCATAAGCAGATAAACCTGAACGTAGCGTTTCTCTACCAATTTGTTCTATAATAGAATACGAGATATCTCTTGTCTCAAAAAACATTCCGATTTGACTTCCAGTTAAGCCCTGTTCGGAGAGGAGGTCAGAAACTCCGGAAACCTGAAAATAATACAGCCCTAACTGAAGAGCCGCGGCTCCAAAGCCTGTAGAGAGGTAAAAGAATATAAACTTTTTTCTACCCCACATTTGCTCGATAGGTGTTCCAAACATATAGAGCCCAAACATATTAAAGAAAATATGAGTAAAATTACCATGCATAAACATATGCGTGAGAGGTTGCCAGTATTGAAATTTAGGATTTGATGGATAATGAAGAGCAAACAAATCATAAACAATATCACCTAACGCAAGAGTTGCAATAAAAAAAATGACATTGATAATCAATAAGTGTTTTACTGTTTCGGTAATATTTCGCATCAATTTAATTTTTGTTCAATCTCTGTTTTTTCTAATGTAATAAAAATCTGTCTATTAAATGGGGATACTGTAGTCTCCTTACAACCAAAAAAATCATCCAATAAAGCTTGTTGCTCCCTGGGTTCTAAAATTTCCCCGTACTTTATGGCAAGGGTTTTAGCCATTGTTTTTGCAACTTGGTCTGCATGACTAAAATGCGCTAAACTGGACTCTTCATCATGATCAGAAAGGAGTGATTCCACAACAGCCTCAATCTTAGAAGAAGGGCAAAATTCCGGTGCACCCTTGATGTTCAATTTGTTTTGACCAGCTAAAACAATTTGAAATCCGAGCATTTCCAATGCACCCTCAACATGACCGTACTGTTCTAACTGTTGGGGATTTAGTTCAATTTCTAATGGAAAAAGCAACTGCTGACTTAAGCCCCTTTTATTGGTAATGTCATTTAAAAAACGTTCATAAAGCACCCGCTGATGTGCTCTAGACTGATCGATTACAAGCATATGCGTCCGAAGAGGGCAAACAATATATTTTGAAAACAATTGAAAAACCCGTGTAGTTTCGGATACTTCTATTAGCGGTTCTTGTGAATTACTGTCAGATCGCGATTCCAACTCATTAAGTCCAGAATACAAACCTTCCCACTGCGACTCCTTTGGTTTTGAATATGAAGGGTTGCTCGTTTTAAAAGGATTAAAATTAGAATCTACCTCTATTGGAGGGACAACTGCAGCTTTATTTTTAAAGTCATAGGGGACATTTAATGCAGAATTCTGATCAAAGTCTAAAGTTGGCATCACTTGAAAAATCCCAAGACTATGTTTAATAGCAGAACGCAATATTGCATATAAACTTTGTTCCTCTTCAAACTTTACTTCAGTTTTTGTAGGATGAATATTTATATCGATAGTTTTAGGATCTACATGCAAGTTTAAAAAATATCCTGGCTGAAATCCGGGGCGTAAAAGTCCCTCAAAAGCGGCTCCAACTGCATGGTGCAAGAATGGGCTTTTGATAAAGCGATCGTTCACAAAAAAAAATTGTTGCCCTCTCGTCTTTTTTGCAAAAGAGGGTTTTACCACAAAACCACTTAGTACTGCTAAAGAAGTTTTTTCCTCTACGGGAACAAGTTGGGACTCCCATTTTGATCCAAAAACAGCTGCAATTCGCTGCTTAAATCCTGATGCAGGAAGGTCGAACAATTCTGATCCGTTATTAAAAAACAAAAACTTGATTCCCGGATGTGCAAGTGCCACTCTATGAAATTCATCAATTACGTGACGCAATTCAACCTGGTCAGATTTTAAGAAATTTCGTCGTGCTGGAATATTGTAAAACAAACTTTTAACTGCAATAGAAGTCCCTTGAGGCTGTGTAGATAAGGATTGATCTACCACTTTACTCCCTTCAATTTTCAAACAATGGGAAACTTCTTCATCAGAGGTTTTCGTATGGGTTTCTATGTGAGCAATTGCAGCAATAGAAGCTAGTGCTTCGCCTCGAAACCCTTTGGTAGATAATGCAAATAAATCTTCCGCTACTTTTATTTTAGATGTAGCATGTCGTTCAAATGCAAGTCGGAGATCGGTTGCACTCATCCCCTCACCGTCATCAATTACCTGAACAAGGGTCTTTCCGGCATTTTTAATTACAAGTTGAATTATTTTAGCTTTTGCATCTACAGCGTTTTCAAGTAATTCTTTGACTACAGAAGCTGGTCTTTGAATAACCTCTCCAGCTGCAATCTGATTGGCAACATGATCCGGTAAAAGCGAAATCTTTGCTGACATCAATTCTGAAACATAAAAAGAGAGAGATCAAAATCTAATATGTAAAGTGCTATAAAAACAAGAATAAGAATGATGAGAAGTAGCCGCATAGAAAGTGACCTGTTTTTTCTTGTACGCATTTGCATCCGGGCTTCTTTCCATTGTTGTCCAAAATCATTACTATTATAAGTATCGCGGTATTTTGAAAACTTGGAATCAAATTCATACAAATTACCCTCCTCTTTTCCTTTGTAATAACGGGGAGTGTAATTATACCTTCTGTTTTTTCTGAGCTTGAATAAACTGGACTTTAACATAACCCAAAGGTACAAGAAAGCAACAAAAATCTTGGCATCTTAAAGTGAGAAAGTTCGCTAGTTTGTTGCGCGAAGTTTACTCATATGTAAAGCAGTTACAGCAGCTTCTGTTCCTTTGTTTCCATATTTACCACCGCTTCTATCTTCTGCCTGTTGTTTGGTGTCATCTGTCAACACACAAAAAATAACAGGAACTTCTGATTGAATATTCAAGTCTTTTAAACCCTGAGAAACTGCTTGACATACAAAATCAAAATGCTGGGTTTCTCCGCGAATTACGCTCCCTATAGCAATTACAGCATCCGGATTATATGATTGAGCTTTTTTTGAAGCGTAGATTAATTCAAAACTTCCAGGTACATTCCAAACTTTAATGTTTGACTCTTTTACGCCATGCTTTTTTAAAGTTTCCAACGCTCCTTCACATAAAGATGATGTGATGGATTCATTCCATTGTGATACTACTACATGAATTTCAAAATCGCTTCCGTCAGGTGTTGAACTTAGATTGTATTTTGAAAGATTTTGATTGGCAGTTGCCATTTTTTTAGGGATTCAAATGTTCCAGTTTACCTTTCTGAACAGCTACCCATTGTGCTTCTTCAGATTTAGGAAATTCTTTTTCAATTCTATCTAAAAAAGAAATTGCTTGACTAACCTTACCATTTTCAGCACCCAACATCGCAGCTTTATAAAGATATTTGGGTGTAGAATACATATTATCGTTTGTTTTTGAGGCCTCAACATAATAGTTAAAAGCAGCATCAATTTGTCCTAATTGTGCATAAGCATCTCCAATGGCTCCTTTGGCAAGGGCGCTTAATAAAACGTCATCAGCATTAAAATCATCCAAATACGCAATGGCATTATCAAATTCCTTAAGGTTTAGGTATGCCATTCCCGCGCTATAAGTAGCTAATTTGGCGGCTGGTGTCCCTTCGTAATTCTGAATAATGTCTAAAAATCCGTATTTTCCTTCTCCTCCATTCAGAGCTCTTCTATAAAGAGAATCAGAATCGACACTATTCACTGCTAGTTCAAAATAATATTGTGCTTGATTCAACTCACTCACAGCCTCTTGTGCTTTAGGCTCAACTACGAAATTTTTATATCCTAAATATCCTAGCACGCTAATCGCAACTAAACCGATAAATCCTAAAATAAAATTTTGATATTTAACGACAAATTCTTCCGTTTTATTTGCGGTTGTATCTAGGGTTTCAAAAACTTCTGCAGTAGTGCTTTCCTGAACTACTTCGTTCTCTTTATTAGGAGCTATTGATTTTTTTGCGCCTCGTTTTTTGTATGTTGCCATGGTAACCTATTTTAGCGCGTAAAATTAGTCTTTTTATTCTAATTCAAAAAGTCCAAAGCTAGCATCTAAGTTATTATTTTTGTATTTCATGCTTTTAAAACAACTTACACTCACACAATACAAGAACATCACTTCTAGAACATTTGATCTCAACCCGAAGATTAATTGCTTCGTAGGAGACAATGGTGTAGGAAAATCAACAGTTTTAGATGCCATCTATCATCTGGCTTTGGGAAAAAGTTACTTCAATCCAATAGCGCTACAGAACATTCAGTTAGGCAAAGATTTTTTTGCTCTAGAAGGACGTTTTCAAAAAGATGACCGCGAGGAGAAGATTATATGCAGTTTAAAAAAAGGACAAAAGAAAATTATTAAACGTAATGGAAAAGTTTACGACAAATTAGCTGACCACATTGGTTTAATTCCGATGGTAATTATTTCTCCTTCTGACAGAGACCTCATTTCAGAGGGCAGTAACACACGTCGTAAATTCATGGACGGAGTGATTGGGCAAACCGATATGACCTTTTTACAAAACTTGTTAGAATACAACAAGATTCTCTCTCAGCGCAATGCATTACTTAAATACTTTGCTTTAAATCAAACATTTGATCCACAAACTCTTGAGGTATATAACGAACAAATGATCGAACGAAGCAGTCCCATTTTTGAAAAAAGAAAAGAATTCATGAAAGCATTTATTCCAATTTTTACCTCAAGGTATAAGGAAATAAGTGGACAAGACGAATTTGTTAATCTCGAATATGAAAGTCAATTGCATTCAGATAAACATGAATCGTTACTAAAAATAAATTTAGCAAAAGACAGAACTATACAGTTTACAAGTTCAGGTATACATAAAGATGATATCCTTTTTTTAAAAGAAGGCCAACCCATAAAAAAATTTGGTAGTCAAGGACAACAAAAAACTTTTCTTGTAGCACTCAAATTAGCACAATTTGATTTTTTAAAATCCCAGACTGGTGGAGCACCTATTTTATTATTAGACGATGCCTTCGATAAGTTAGACCAAAAAAGGGTTTCTCAAATTATTTCATTAGTAGATCAAAATGATTTTGGACAAATTTTTATCACGGATACCCACGAGGATCGAACCTTGAAAGCACTAGAAAATACACGTGCTGGATATGAAATTTTTAAACTTTAACCATTGAAAAAACATTACCTTCTTCTGTCCTTTCTTTTTCTTACAAGTTGTGAACCAACGAACATTATCAATATTAATGATTTGAATGGATATTGGGAAATTGATTACATTACCCAAAAAGGAGAAACATTTAAACCGAAACAGAGTTCTCCGTTATATGATTATTACCTTCTCAATCCCCCTAAAGGAATTCAAAAAAAACTAGCTCCCTTGTTCGATGGAAGTTTTGAAACTTCTGCAAGTACTCTGGAGTTTGAAATAATTCAAAAAGATCAAAAAGTAGTACTTCGTTACAAAACTCCTTGGGAAACATGGGAAAAAATCGTAGAACTACTGAATCCAGAAAAACTGGTTTTATTTCACGAAGAAAAAAAATATTATTACAAAAGACCTCTATTATTTCTAAATTCACAGACAAATGAGTGATTCGAATAACAAATTTGACCCCAAACCGATCAAATCCGTCTTGGATGATATCATTGCTCAAAAGCCTCTTAAAAAAGGAATGCAACAGATTCGGATTTGTAATGCTTGGGGAGAGATAATGGGAGAAAACATCATTCAATATACTGAAGATGTTCGCTTTTCTCACAACAATCTGTACGTTACACTTCGCTCCGCTCCATTAAAAATGGAGCTTAGCTATGGTTTGGATTCCATTGTTAAACGAATAAATGACCACCTAGGGGGTAGTTTTATTCAAAAAATAGTCTTGGTTTAGAAACATTCTCTTTCAGCAAAATGAAATGCAGCTTCAATAGCAGCATTCTCATCGCTATCAGATCCATGCAAAGCATTTTCACCCATGGAGGTGGCATATAACTTTCGAAGGGTTCCTTCTGCAGCTTCAGCTGGATTGGTAGCACCAATTAAAGTTCTAAAATCACTAACAGCATTTTCTTTTTCTAAATATGCAGCAAGAATAGGACCACGTGTCATAAACGCAACTAATTCTCCAAAAAATGGGCGCTCTTTGTGAACTGCATAAAACAACTCTGCATCCCTTTGAGTGAGTTGAGTCATTTTAAGTGCTTTTATTTTAAAACCAGCTGTGGTTACTTTTTCTAAGATATTCCCAATGTGTCCGTTTTCGACAGCATCTGGTTTGATCATCATTAAGGTTTTATTCGTCATTTTTTTTTGCGAAATTACTAAAACGAACTCTAAAGTTTTGACATCACACCATTAAAGATTCAAAATTCAAAAAATTAGCATTCCTTCTTGGCATGACATAAGCAATATAGTATCTTGCATGACTATGAATAAAGACTTTATTGCAGGACTTCAAGAACGACTCCACAGCCCTCAAAAAATTGTAATCATCCCTCATAAAAATCCTGATGGTGATGCCCTTGGCAGTACATTAGCTTGGATGCACTTTTTGAGAAAAAAGAACCATGATGCCTTAGTAATTTCACCAAATGATTATCCTGACTTTTTAAAATGGTTACCCGGAGAAGATCAAATTCTAATTTACAATCATAATGAAGAAACCGTTAAAGAAAAAATTCAGAATGCTGACTTAATTTTTACCCTAGACTTTAATAGCCTTGGAAGAATTGATCAACTCAATCCTTTAGTTTCGGATGCTAAAGCTGAAAAAATAATGATCGATCATCATGAAGAACCTGATCATTATGCAACGTTAATGTACTCAGACCCAAGGATGAGTTCTACATGTGAAATGGTTTACAAACTCATTGAAACTCTAGACTCAAGTGCTTTCACACCTGAAATAGCTAGTTGCCTTTACACTGGTATAATGACAGATACCGGATCGTTTAGATTTCCTTCTACTACAGCAGAGACCCATAAAGCGATCGCACATTTAATTAAAGAGGGTGCAGACGGAACCGCTATTCATCAAAACATTTACGACAGTTCATCCTTTAATCGACTTAAGCTTCTTGGTATTGCACTCTCAAACTTGAATCAAATACCAAACCTTCCTATTGTCTACATCCATCTCACTCAAAGAGAACTTAATTCTTGTGACTATAAAAAAGGAGATACAGAGGGGTTCGTAAATTATGGACTCAGTTTGAATGGAGTTCTTTTTTCATGCATCATGATAGAAAATGAAAATGAGGGCAAAATAAAAATGTCTTTCCGTTCCAAAGGAGATTTTTCTGTAAATGATTTTGCACGAAACTACTTTGATGGAGGAGGACATCACAATGCTGCTGGCGGAATGTCCACAGACAGTATTGAAAAAACAATTATACGTTTTAAGCAAGCTGTAGAAGAAATTAAAAATCAATTTCAATAAATGAAACACAAAGGTCTTTTTTTTATCCTTGTATGCTTTATTTCATGTGCTCAAGTAGAACCGCGTTATCCACTAAACAAGGAAAAAACAATTTTCTTAAACAGTTCAGCAGAAAGGAACAAAAAATTAATTCTTGAAGAAGAACGCTTATTACTTCAAAGTGCAGCAAAAGATACTGAACACAAATTTCAACGCTCTGATGCTGGCTATCTCTTCGCCTTCGAAAAAAAATCTTCAACAGACTCTAAGCTCCCTAAAAAAGGGGACCTGGTCCGATTTCAATATCAAATTCAAGACCTAAACAATAACATTCTTTATGATAAACAGACTCTGGGCATTGTTGATTATGCTGTAGATCAAGAAGATTTACTCCCTGCCCTTCGTGAAGCAATGAGAATCATGAGACCCGATGAAGTTGTCGTATTTCTTTTTCCTTCATACCTTTGCTATGGCTATCAAGGAGATGGAGAAAAAATCGGAATAAACCAGCCTCTTAGGTTCACAATAGAACGCCTTAAAAGCCCCTAATTTTTTTAATTCAAAACACATCAAATGAAGAAAATTTTTATCCCTATCATCATACTTACCATACTTATAGGATGTAAGTCACAACATCCTGATCTAGAATCAGGTATTTACGCAGATATCATAACCAATAAAGGCTCAATATTACTCAAACTTGCATATGATAAAGCCCCTATAACTGTAGCAAATTTTGTTTCATTAAGCGAAGGAGAAAATCCAAAAGTTAGTGAGGAATTTAAGTCTAAAAAATATTACAACGGTCTCAAATTTCATAGAGTTCTTGCTGATTTTATGATTCAAGGAGGTGATCCTACTGGAACGGGTTCAGGAGGACCTGGATATCGTTTTGATGATGAATTCAGTGACTTGACTCATAAAGGTCCGGGAATACTTTCCATGGCAAACGCTGGTCCTGGAACGAATGGAAGTCAATTTTTTATTACACACAAGGCAACACCTTGGTTGGACGGAAAACACTCAGTGTTTGGTGAAGTTATCTCAGGCCAAGAAGTCGTCGATAGCATTCAGCAGAATGACACTATCGAGGAAATTAAAATAATTCGTAAAGGAAGTGAAGCTAAAAAGTTTGACGCAGCTGAAGTTTTTGTAAGCTACTTTGATCAAAAAGACATTATTGCAAAAGAACGAGAAGCAGCCAAAAACCTCATTAAAGAAAAAAATGCTGTAAAATTTGATGCCCAAAGAAGCACTGCTAAAACAACTCCTTCTGGACTTCAATACCTTATTACAGCTCAAGGAAATGGAACTTCAGTAAAATCAACGAACAAAGTTAAAGTGCATTATGCCGTTTACTTTGCAGATGGAGCCCTTTTAGAGACCAGTAAAGCAGAGATCGCGGAATTCAATGAAGTACTCAATATACAACGAAAGAATGCAGGACAATACCTCCCCATTGAAGCTTCTGTAGGTCCAGAAGATGGAATGATCGAAGGGTTTAAAGAAGGTTTAAGACTTTTAAACGAGGGGGATAAAGCTACCCTATTCTTACCCTATACATTAGCTTATGGTGCAAACGGTGTCCAAGGCATACCACCTCAATCCGATTTAATTTTTGAAGTCGAGATTGTAGAAGTTCAATAATATTTAGGGAAGCAATAGCTTCCCTTTTTTTTACAATATGAAAAAAACAGCTTGGATACTGATTCTTCTTATTCCAATTCAATGGTTGTTTTTAAATAGGATCAAGAATCATTCTGATTGGGTTGAAAACTATTATAGTCAAAAATTGTATCCTCTTATTTTTGATTCCCAAAGATTTTTCTTTAAAATCTTCCCCATCTCGCTGGGAGACCTCATCTATGCCTCCATCATCCTATCACTAATCTGGAGTGTGATACTATTCATTCAAAAAAAAATAAAATTCACTACTGTACTACTATACTCTCTCGCTTCTTTATCCATTATTAGTGGATTATTTTACATCAACTGGGGACTGAATTATCATCGTATTCCACTACATCAAAAATTAGATTACAACCTTACTTATACGGAAGCTGAATTAGAAAAAACATTAAGTAGATTAATCACTTCATCCAACCTACTTCATGAAAGACTAAGTAATTCGGATACAATTCCAATTAACATTTCCTATTCTAAAGATGAAATTCTAAAAATGGTTTCGTCTGAATTTGATTTTAATTTATATGATTTTAAGGTTAAACCTTTTGCAAAAAACTCCATGTGGAGTACTTTGTTAAGCTATATGGGCTATGCAGGATACCTTAATCCTTTTACTTTAGAATCTCAGGTGAATTCTAAAATACCAAAATTGACCTACATAACAACGACCGCACACGAGATGGCGCATCAACTAGGAATAGCTTCGGAATCAGAAGCAAATTTTGTAGCCTACTATACCATCTCCAAACATTCTGATCCCTTTATTCGTTACGCTGGAGCCATTTTTGCCGTACGGTATTGCTATTCTGAACTTTATAAGGCCAACCCAAAAGCAGCAAAAGAGCAGCTCTCGAAATTGCATCCGGGTATTATTAAAAATTTTAAACAACTTTCTGCCTTTTGGAATAAATATCAAAATCCATTAGAGCCCTATTTTAAAAAAGGGTATGACTCTTATTTAAAGGCTAATGGTCAAGCCAAAGGCATTCAGAGTTATAATGCTATGGTTGCAATGGTAATTGCTTACAGTTTAAAAGAACAGTAACTGTCTTCCTAATTTTTATTGCTTTCTTTGTTGAAGAAACTGATCTAAAGACATCTAATTAAAGTGAAATACTTATCGAGCATTAAAAACCCAGAAATTAAACGTTTACGACTTTTAACTCAAAAATCAAGAGAGCGTAAGAAACTTGATTTGTTTGTGATAGAAGGGCAAAGAGAATTAGAGAAAGCTCTGTTAGGTGGATATAACATCTCCTCTCTTTTTATAGAAGAAAATCATGAACTCGAACTCAATGAGCTCATCGGAAAAATACAACAGAGTGAACAATTTCTGGTTTCAAATAATGTTTTTAAGCAAATTAGTATTCGATCTGGGTCTGAAAAAATATTGGCAATAGCGCATTCTAAAAAACACGATTTTTCTTCATTAAAACTAAAATCCGATGCATTAATTTTAGTCATCGAAGCTCCAGAAAAACCGGGAAATATTGGTGCTCTTTATCGAACAGCCGCCGCCGCTCAAATGGATGGTGTTATCATTGCAAATCCTAAAACTGACTTTTACAACCCAAACAGTATTCGTTCAAGTCTAGGCTGTCTTTTTACATTACCTACAGCTATTGCCTCCACCAAAGAAGTCATCAATTACCTCAATAAAAAAGGCTACTTCATCGCAACAGCAGCATTAAATCATGAAGCAGTAAATTATAGGAATTTTGACTACAAAACACCTTGTGCCTTGGTTATGGGAACAGAAAGTGTTGGGTTAAATAAAGAATGGCTGGAGGCCTCTAATCAACACCTTATCATCCCTATGTCAAATCAAGTAGATTCTCTCAATCTTTCTGTTTCGGCAGGAATTTTGATGTATGAGGCAAGAATGAAAAAAATTGAACGAGAGAAGCATTAAAATCTTTAGTATATTACTTCTGAAATGATTGTTGACCCAGAAATAGAAAACAAAGAAATTGCAAAGCAATACAAAGAGTTGCTCCGCATTAGCTATCAAACATTAAGCGAAAAAGACAAAAAAATGATTCGTTTAGCTTTTGATACAGCAGTAGAAGCGCATAGCGAACAACGAAGAAAGTCTGGGGAAGCCTATATCTTCCACCCCATTAATGTTGCAAAAATTGTAGCGCATCAAATAGGTCTTGATGCCACCTCAATCTGTGCTGCACTTCTTCATGATGTAGTAGAAGACACCCGCTTCTCGCTCGAAGATATTGAACGATTATTTGGAAATACTGTAGCAAAAATTGTACACGGTTTAACTAAAATATCTAGCCTTAAAAAAGACAAAAATATTTCTCTTCAGGCTGAGAATTTTAGAAAAATGCTTCTCACACTAAACGATGATGTACGGGTAATCATCATCAAAATTGCTGACAGACTTCACAACATGCAAACCATGGATTCCATGCCGGAATACAAACAAGTAAAAATTGCATCAGAGACTCTATACATCTATGCACCGCTTGCTCACCGTATTGGTTTGTACAATATCAAAACAGAATTAGAAGACCTTAGTTTAAAATATACAGAGCCTCAACGCTATCTTTCAATTAAAAATAAAATTGAAGAAAGTAATGAAGCGCAATCAGACTATATCGAAACTTTTTCGAAATTTCTTTCAGAAGAACTTAACAAAGAAAGAATCAATTACACGATTAAAGGGAGAAGCAAATCTATTTATTCTATTCACAGGAAAATGCTTACCCAAAACATCCCCTTTGAAAAAATATATGACAAGTTTGCGATGAGGATTATATTCCGGAGTAATCGTCAGAAAGAAAAACTGATGGCCTGGAAAATATATTCTATCGTAACAGATCATTTTACGCCCAACCCAACCAGACTACGTGATTGGATTTCTGCACCCAAATCTACAGGTTACGAAGCCTTACACATTACTGTTATGGGCCCAATGAACAAATGGATTGAAATTCAAATTCGATCTGAAAGAATGAATGAAATAGCTGAAAAAGGCTATGCGGCACATTATAAATACAAACAAGGGGAACAAAAAGATATTGGTATAGAAAGTTGGCTCAATCGGTTACAAGAAGTTTTGGAGAACAACACTGGAAATGCAGTTGATTTTGTTGAAGATTTTAAACTCAATCTCTATGCGAAAGAAATTTTCGTCTTTACTCCAAAAGGGGATTTAAAATCTCTTCCTCAAGGAGCCACTGCACTGGATTTTGCCTTTGCAATCCATACTGAAATTGGAAAAAAAACAAGAGGTGTCCGTGTAAATGATCGTTTGGTTCCTCTGAGTAGGGAACTCAAAAGTGGAGACCAAGTTGATGTTATTACTTCTGAACAGATTAAGCCCTCTCAAAACTGGCTAGATTTTGTAATAACTTCTAGAGCGAGGTCAATAATTAAGTCCGCACTAAATGATGAGAAAAAAGATCGAGCAGAAGAAGGAAAAGAAATCCTAAGAAGAAAACTCAAGCAACTTAAAATCACAATGAATGATAAAACCATTCAACAAATGTTATTGTATTTTAAGTTTGAAAGCAGTCAAGATTTATTTTATAGAATGGGAATTGGAACGCTTGATAACAAAAGACTCAAAGATTTTGCAAACGTTTATCAAAACTCATTATTAAACTTCTTTAAACGTAGAATAAAAACTCATAAAGGAGACGCTCCCAAAAGTTCGGATAAAATCACTGAGAAGTTTGATCAGTTGGTTTTTGGAAAAGAAAAAGAAACTTTAGCACATAGTTTTGCAAGTTGCTGTAATCCCATTCCAGGTGATTCCGTATTTGGTTTTATTACTGTTAATGAAGGAATCAAAGTACATCACAAAGAATGTCCTAATTCACTCGCCCTTCAATCAAACTATGCCTATCGGATTATTCCAGCAAAATGGATCGACTCTTCTGCAGAAGTCTATTCCGCTGTAATAAAAATGAGTGGAATTGATCGTCAAGGACTCGTAAATGAGGTAACAAAGTTGATCTCGAACAATAAAAATATTACTATTAATAAAATCAATTTTGATTCAGAAGATCAATTCTTTACTGGATTGATTCACGTAAACGTTCAAAATAAAACCATACTCGAAAAATTGGTTAAAAATTTATCCAAGATAAACGGCATAGACAAAATTGTCAGAGAGTAAATCAATATAACTATCTTTGCAACGATATGATTGTAAATAAAACAAATCAAGAGGTTGTTAAGGATGTTTTCATCAACTTTTTAGACCAACATGGTCATAGAAAGACCCCAGAACGTTTTGCTATACTTTACGAAATATATGACAGTAAAGAACATTTTGATATTGAATCACTTTATATTAAAATGAAAAATAAAAACTATCGTGTTAGTAGAGCTACTTTGTACAATACCATTGAGCTCTTGTTAGGATGTGGTTTGGTCAGAAAGCATCAATTTGATAAGGGTCAAGCACAATATGAAAAATCTTATTTTGATCATCAACACGACCATATAATACTTACGGATAGCGGAGAAGTTAAAGAATTTTGCGACCCAAGAATCCAACAAATTAAAAAAACGATTGAGGAAGTTTTTGATGTAGATATTCACAAGCATTCTTTATATTTTTACGGCACTAAAAAAAATAAATAATAATGACGGTAGATTTACTACTCGGTCTCCAGTGGGGCGACGAAGGAAAAGGGAAAATTGTGGATGTATTGACTTCCTCATATGACATTATCGCACGATTTCAAGGAGGACCAAATGCTGGACATACCCTGGAGTTTGAAGGAAATAAACATGTTCTCCATACCATCCCCTCAGGAATTTTTCATCCCAAAGCGGTAAATATTATTGGAAATGGAGTTGTCATAGACCCTGTCATATTTATTCAAGAAATTGAGAACTTAGCCCCTTACGGGATCAATTTTAACGAGAAGTTATTGATTTCCAAAAAAGCACATTTAATTTTACCTACACACCGTCTTTTAGATGCAGCTTCTGAAGCCTCAAAAGGGAAGGCTAAAATCGGATCTACACTTAAGGGAATTGGACCAACTTATATGGACAAAACCGGTAGAAATGGAATTCGAGTAGGTGATATTTTTTCTCCAGACTGGGACGAAAAATATCAAAAACTTACTCAAAAACACATGGACATGCTCAAAGGATTTGAAGGAAGCATTGAGTATGATTTTGAAGAAATGGAAACTGTATTTTTAAAAAATATTAAGGCACTAAAAAAGTTTAAAATCGTAGACAGTGAACATTATCTTCATGAAGCCCAAAAGGCAGGTAAAAAAATATTAGCAGAGGGAGCGCAAGGTTCTTTATTAGATGTAGACTTTGGAACCTATCCATTCGTAACATCATCTACTACTACGGCAGCTGGAGCCTGTACAGGTCTTGGAATTGCCCCAAACAAAATCAAAGACGTTTTTGGAATTTTCAAAGCCTATACCACTCGCGTTGGAAGTGGTCCTTTTCCAACAGAACTTTTTGATGAAGACGGGGAAACAATGGGTAGAGTAGGAAACGAATTTGGCGCTACTACAGGGCGATCTCGACGCTGTGGATGGTTGGACTTGGTTGCTCTAAAATATTCAATTAAAATAAATGGGGTCACCCAACTAATGATGATGAAAGGTGATGTCCTTTCTGGTTTCAGCAGAATTAAAGTATGTACTGCATACAAAACAGCCACAGGTGTGCAAGAATACCTACCCTATGACATTTCAGACCAAGACATTCATCCAATCTATGAAGAACTCCCAGGATGGAAAGAAGATTTGACTCAAATGACTGACGTTAACGAGTTTCCTAAAACATTTTTAGATTACATTGACTACATAGAAAAAGCATTGGAAACACCTATCAAAATTGTTTCTGTTGGACCTGATCGTGCACAAACAATATACAGATAACACGATAAATTCATGAAGCCGTCATTTTGTTTTCGCGCAGTTTTGATTGCTTATCTTTTTACAGGAACACTCCTTGGGCAAGAATCTAAGATTATAGAAATTAGACAAGCAGGGGGCTCTACTCAAGACCAAGAAAAATTTCCTGGAGCCAATATCCTATTCAAATCAGATACTAAAAGAGTACTCTTGTTCCATGAAGGAGCACTCATAGAATCAGACCAAGCTTTTTTCTATTCAAAAAAAAATTACTTTAAAGCATTGGGGGATGTCATTTTCACTCAGGGTGACAGTCTCAGAATGACATGCAGTACTATAGAATATGATGGTAAAACCAAAACCGCATTGGCTGTAGGTAATGTTCTTTTGAAAAGACCCGATATGACTCTAGAGACAGAAGTGCTCAATTTGGATAGAATCAATGAAAAAGCCTTTTATAACACACCTGGAGTAATTGTGGATAGTACAAGTACACTCACGAGTAATCAAGGACTCTATTTTTTAGACCAAAAAAAATACCGCTTTGTTTCCAATGTCACTATAAATAACCCCGACTACATAGTGAACTCGGACCAATTAGATTATTTCACCGAAAGCAATCTTGCTTACCTCTACGGAGATTCAAAAATTGAAGGAGAAAGCTATACCATTGAGTGTGAACGTGGATTCTATGATATGGAGCGCGAAAAAGGTATTTTTAAACAAAATGCAACCCTTTACTACGACAATAAAATTATTAAAGGAGACAGTCTTTACTTCGACAGTAAACTCAATTATGCGGCTGCTACAAAAAATATCAGCATATTTGACTCCATCAACAATTCAATTATCACGGGGCATTACGGAGAAATATTTAAAGAAAAAGACTCTGCAATCATTACCCGTAGAGCAATGGCAATCAATATTGTAGAACAAGATTCACTCTTTATACATGCCGATACACTAGTAGCTACTGGACCAGAAGAAAAGCGTATTCTAAGGGCATATTATGATGTTCGAATTCTTAAAAGTGACATTCGAGGACGATCAGATTCTCTTTACTTAGACGAATCTATCGGATTAACCAAATTATTAAAAAAGCCATTAACCAAACAAGAAGAGCAGGTATTTACCGAAAAAGACCTCAATGACAGAAATCCTGTTCTTTGGTTTGATCAAAGCCAAATGACCGGGGATGAAATTCTTCTACTTTCCAATACCCAAACCAAAAAACTGGATTCCTTAAAAATTAATGGAAATGTATTTATTGTAGAAAAAGATACGCTCAGTGAAAACGGATTTCAACAAATAAAAGGAGGGCTTCTAAGGGGAGCTTTTAAAGAAAGTAAACTAGACAATATTGTAATCACCAAAAACACTGAAATGGTATACTACCTCTATAACGATGAGGATCTTCAACTCATTGGAATAGACAAAACTACCTGTAGTGCCCTTAGAATGTCTTTCAAAGAGGGACAAATAGATGAAATTACTTTTTTGGTAAGTCCTAATGGAGATGTTTATCCGGAAGATGAACTTCCAGAAAACGAACGGACATTAAAAGGGTTTAGCTGGAGAATAGTTCAGCGTCCGGAAACTATTGAAGATCTTTTTGATGAAAATGACAAAGCAGAACAGTTTCCGGAAATTTTAAAGTTTAAATTTCCCGAGGAACTAAAATCGAAAGAGAATCAGATCCAAAAATAATCTCCATGCTGGAAGATGACTTTCTAAAATATCAAGCAAAAACGACACCTCACCCTTTGGGTATTTCAATTTCAAAAGGGAAAGGGGTTTATTTGACAGATACAAAAGGGAAAAAATACATTGATTTTGTAGCTGGTGTTTCAGCCTGTAGTCTAGGTCATTGTCACCCAAAAGTTGTAAAGGCAATTCGAAAACAAAGTAAGCAATATCTACATGTTATGGTTTATGGAGAATTTGCCCAAGCACCTGCTGTTGAACTCTGTAAGGAACTCGTTGCATTATTACCAGATAATCAAGAATCCGTATACCTCACTAACTCAGGTACAGAAGCCATAGAAGGTGCATTAAAACTTGCCAAGAGAGCTACAAGAAGAAGTGAATTAATCGGAGCTTTTCAGAGCTATCACGGAAGTACACACGGTGCTTTAAGTCTTCTTGGAGCTGAAAATCAAAAAATGAGGTACCGACCACTTTTACCTGATACCCATTTCATCAACTTCAATGAAGAAAAAGATCTGAGTAGAATCACTTCAAAAACCGCAGCAGTTTTACTTGAAACCATTCAAGGAGGTGCAGGCTTTATCCTTCCAAAAAACGATTATCTTCAAAAAGTAAAATCTCGGTGTGAAGAAGTAGGAGCTCTTTTAATTTTTGATGAAATTCAACCTGGATTTGGAAGAACAGGGAAATTTTTTGGTTTTGAGCACTTCAATGTAAAGCCTGATATTGTTGTAATGGGAAAAGGAATGGGTGGCGGACTTCCAGTGGGCGCTTTTAGTGCTTCCCATCAACTAATGGAAGTTTTAGAAAACAAGCCTAAACTAGGACATATTACCACTTTCGGTGGAAACCCAGTGATTGCAGCTGCTTCTTTAGCTACACTTCGCGAAATTCGAGATACCAAACTTATGTCACAAATCCCAGCCAAAGAAGCTTTAATTCGAGAGGAATTAAAGCATCCTTGCGTAAAAGAAATTCGTGGAATGGGATTAATGTTGGCACCAATATTTGAAAATCCAGAAATCGCAAACAAAATAGTATTGAAATGCATTGAAAAAGGATTGCTTTTGTTCTGGCTTCTTTGGGAAAAAAGAGCAGTTCGAATTACGCCTCCCTTAACAATAAGTAACAAAGAAATCAAAAAAGGCTGTGCACTCCTACGTTCAGTAATGGATGAGGTGAGTGGATGTTAATTAAATTGTTAAAAACAATCTAACTTCTACCCTTTTCCTGTCTCTTGAGTACCTATTTTTAGTATAGTAGAATTTAGAAAATTTTTATGCTAAATTACAACTCCGAAGAAACACAATCTTCAATTTCTAAATTTGAGCAGATGCTCAAAACCAATCGCATCTTTTTCTTTGATGCTCAAGAATTTGAAGACATTATAGTTCACTATTTAGGTTACGGTGAAAATCACTTGGCTAAAAAAGCACTAAAAATGGGACTTGAGCAACACCCCTCCTCTCATGAATTAATGCTTTTACAAAGTGAAATTTTTATCATTGATCAGAAATATGACGCTGCTTTAAAACTTTTAGACTACATCGAAAAGTTAAATCCTCTAGACGAGGAAATTGCTCTTCAAAAAGCAAGTATTGCGTCTAAAAATGGTGATCACGCCGCTTCAATAAGCTATTTACAAAAGGCTTTAAAACTCTCAGAAGACCCTCTCGAAATTTGGAACCTTTTAGGAATGGAGCACCTTCTTGCAGAAGAATATGAGGAAGCTGCTTACTTTTTTAAAAATTGTATTTTAGACACTCCAGATGACTATTCATCCTTATATAACTTATTGTATAGTTATGAGCAATTGAATAAAATTGAGGAATCTATTCAAATTTTAAATGAAATCCTTGAGATCAATCCTTACAGTGAGATTGCTTGGCATCAACTGGGTCTTGTTTTACTCAAAAAAGGACTTGCCAAAGAAGCATTGTCTGCATTTGATTTTGCCATCATCAGCGATGACACTTTTACAGGGGCTTATATTGAGAAAGGGAAAATTCTAGAAGGATTAGGACAAATTAATCTTGCTATTTCTAACTACGAAGTTGCATTAAACACAAACGATCCCAGCGCTTTTGTTTTTCAATGTATTGGAAAATGTCATGAAAAACTTGGCAATACAGACCTAGCTAGGAAATTTTACCTCAAAGCAATCCACCTGGAACCCTTAAATGAAAATAGTTGGGAAAGCATTATTTCTTTTTTTATTTCTCAAGGAAATTTCAAAAAAGCAAAAGAATACTTTAATCGTGCATTAGATATTAATAGTGATTCTATAGTGATTTGGGAGAAAGGAATTGCCATATTCGAAGGTTTAAAGTACGATAAAAAGGCCCTCAAAGCTTACAAAAAAATCTATGACCTTGGAGATTATGAGCTTTCCAATTTGATTAAACATATTGATCTCCACCTCAAACTACGTCAATGGAAAGATGCGATCAAATTAATAAAAGATATTATTAAAGATTTTCCAAATAACGATCAATTAACCAATAGAATGGGTGGATGCTGTTTGGAGCTCGGTCGTCAAGGTGAGGCACGTTATTTTTTAAAATTTGAATTCATAAGTACGGATGAATTAGAAGAGCTTCAGGCGCTTTTCCCTTCTTTGGCTGAATTTAAAAAAGGGGAAGCAATATAATTCCCTTGTGTTTTCTACCTTTGTTTTAAACCTCTCCAAGAAATGCGTTATTTCATATTGTACCTCAAAGGCATGCTCATGGGAGCTGCTGACTTAGTTCCAGGAGTTTCTGGTGGAACCTTAGCGCTAATTACAGGGATTTACAAAGAACTACTGGAAAGTATTAATGCTGTCTCTCTTGAAAATTTCAAATTGCTAAAAACTAAAGGAGTTTTAGTAGTTTGGAAAAAAATTAACGGTCCCTTTTTACTTGCTGTTTTTGGAGGAATCATTTCGAGTATTCTTCTCTTGTCAAGACTCTTAGAATGGCTCATAGAGAATGAACCCATTGGCTTATGGTCATTTTTCTTTGGACTGTTAATTGCCAGTATCCTCTATTTAAGCAAGTCCGAACTTACACTTAAACCCCTTAATATTCTTTACCTTATTTTAGGTGGGTTGATCTCTTTTTTGGTAACCCAATTAAACGGCGGAAGTAATCAAAGTAGCCTTTGGTATCTATTCCTTTCGGGTTTTATAGGAATCTCTGCTATGATTCTACCAGGACTATCCGGAGCCTATATTCTCTTTATTATGGGGGTTTATCAAACTATTCTATCGAATGTCAGACAAGCCCAAGATTTACTATTTGAATTTGATCAAGATAAATTTATTCTTGTCGCCAGTATCTTGGGTGTTTTTATATTGGGAATTGTTGTAGGACTTAAAGTTTTTTCAAAATTCTTGAGTTGGCTATTAAATCGCTATCCAGAAAGAAGTATAGCTGTATTAATTGGTTTGATGTTTGGAGCACTCCACAAAGTATGGCCATGGCAAAATAAGGTTGTTGATACAATAGACAAATCCTATGCCGTGCTCCCAAGTGAATATAGTGGAGGTAATCCCGAAATCCTAACTGCCATCATTTTTATGGTTCTTGGATTTTTAATTCTATTTCTAATTGAAAAAAGTAAAGCCATAATCAGTAGATGAAAACGTTTCAAAAAAAACGTACTTTCTGGACATCCCTTTTTTTGGTTTTAAAGGGGATCGCAATGGGAGCTGCAAATAAAGTTCCCGGAGTTTCTGGTGGAATTGTTGCACTCGTCGGAGGATTTTATGAGGAACTCATCTTGTCTTTTCAACATTTAAACTTTGTTGCCTTAAAATTATTGATTAGAGGACGTTTTAAATCTTTTTGGAATTATACAAATGCTACATTTTTATGCCTGCTTTTTGGCGGTGTTTTATTTAGTTTTTTTAGTGTTTCTCTCTTTTTGGATTATGCGTTAAAACAAAATGAAACTGTAGTTCTTGGTGCCTTCCTAGGGATGATAATTGCCTCTTTATACCTTGTAATTCAAGAGGTTCCTCAATGGAACTTCAAACTACTAATATTTTTAATCTTTGGCTTTCTAGTGGGCTTAAGCATTAGTTTAGCAAAACCAATTTCAGAAAACGATAATTTGATTTTTGTATTCTTTTGCGGAATCATCAGTGTATCTGGGATGACAATCCCTGGATTATCCGGTTCGTTCTTACTTCTAATTTTAGGAAACTATCAATTACTTTTAGTAGATGCCGTTAATGCATTGTTTAAAGTGCTTTCATCTACAGTTTTATTTAATTTTCAAATCTTAGAGGACCCAATAACAGTTCGGCTATTAATCATTGTGATGATTTTTGCTCTGGGTTCACTTTGCGGACTCATCCTTTTTTCGAATCTTATTAAATGGGTATTGGAAAAATATCCCAATTACACTTTAGTAAGCATTATTGGTTTTATTATTGGTACCGTACGATTAGTTTATCCATGGAAAAAAAAGGAATTTGCTTACGACTTGGAGGGAAATATATTGACAAACAGTATAGGTACCCCAGAACTATCTAGTTATGATTATTATTTACCCAAATTGAACGAATTAAATACCTATGGTGTAATTTTGGCTTTCTTACTGGGGGCAGCCCTATTATTTTTATTGGATTATTATGACAAAAGAAGAACATCCTAAACTTTTTGGGCTACTCGGTAAAAATATCGATTATTCATTTTCAAGAAACTATTTTTCGAACAAATTCAAAAATGAAAATCTTACAAATTACAGCTACGTCAATTTTGATATAAAAAACATCGATGACTTTGGAGAACTTAAAAAAAAGAATCCAAATCTCATTGGTATGAACGTTACTATACCCTACAAAAAAGCAGTAATTCCATTTCTTGATCAAATTTCTGACGAATCAAAAACGATTGGTGCAGTCAATACAATTTTATGGGATTCCAGAGGAAACACAATTGGTCACAATACAGACCACATAGGTTTTGAAAAAGCTCTAAAAGAAAAAACTAATACGCTTCCCAAAAGAGCACTCATACTCGGGACAGGAGGTGCATCGGCTGCAGTTCAGTACTCACTCGAAAAAATGGGGTGTGAAGTACTATTTGCATCTCGAAATCCTAAGCCTAAACAATATGGGTATGATAAATTAGAATCTGATTTAATGAATTCTATTGAACTTATTGTGAATACCACTCCATTGGGAACTTTTCCAAATATTGAAGAAGCTCCTCCTATTCCATACGAACTGATCCATTCTAAACACCTTCTTTTCGATCTAATATACAATCCGATCATTACACGTTTTTTAGAAAATGGTATAAAAAAGGGAGCAAAAACTCTAAATGGGTATCAAATGCTCGTATATCAAGCTGAAAAATCTTGGGAGCTTTGGAATCAATAGACTAATTTTGGGTGATTCTATTTTTAGAATTAAAAAAAATGTATATTATTTGTATTCATACCAAACTCAAAAATGGAAGATAATAGCCAAAAACCTAGTGCGGAGGAACAAGATGAGCCGCAAAACATTCCAACTACTAAAGAAGGAATAGCTCCACCTGAAAAATCACAAGAGCCTACAACTCCTAAAGAAGCTAATGAAGTCCCTGTAGCTGAAAAGAAGGAGAAAACAACGGAACTCAATACTGATGAAACTCAAGAGGAGCCAGTAGATTATTCAAAATTTAGCATCGATGAACTCATCGAAGTTTACAAAGAACTATGTACAAGTGACCAGTGGCTGAAAAATCATTCTCAAATACAGGCTGTAGGTACTATTTTTGAAAATAAATTTCATGCTGACGTAGAGGCCAATAAAAAAACTTTTGTTGAAGAAGGGGGTAATGAAATTGACTTTTTCTACAAACCAGAATACAAAAAATCATTTGACCAGATTGGATTTGAGTATCGTACAAAAAGACGCTCCCATTACAAAGATCAGCAGGCTTCGTACAAGGTAAACCTAGAACGAAAAAAGGCGATTATTGAGGAAATAAAAAGTTTAATTGGTGCTGATCAGAACATAAATACTATTTACAAAACTTTCCGAACACTTCAAGAAAGTTGGTATAGTACCGGACCCGTATCACGTGCAGATAATCATAATCTATGGGAAACATTCAAACACCATGTAGAGCGGTTTTACGACTTTCTCCACCTAAACAGAGAGCTAAGAGAGCTTGACTACAAACACAACTATGAGGAAAAATTAAAAATCATAGAAAGAACAGAGGCTCTTAAAGATGTTCCTGATATAATTCAAGCTAGTAGAGATCTTAATACATTACATCAGTTATGGAAAAATGATCTTGGACCCGTAGCGAAAGAGCATCGCGAAGATCTATGGAAACGTTTCCAGGATGCTACAAAAATAATACAGGCTAGAAGACAAGAATATCAAAAAGATATTGCTGGTGCAATGAAGGAAAACCTTGAGAAAAAAAATGCCCTACTCAAGGAAATGGAAATTCTTGTTGAAAACAAGCCGGAAAATCATAATGGTTGGCAAAATGCTTTAAAAAAGTTCAATCAACTTCGTGAAACATTTAAGACTATAGGTCAAGTCCCTTCAAAAGAAAGTAAAATTAGCTGGCAAAGATTCAGAGATGTTGGAAGGGCATTTATGCATGAAAAAAATATTTTTTATAAAAATCAAAAACAAGAATACAATCAAAATATTAATGCTAAAAAAGCATTTATTACTCGGTCTAAAGAAATTTTAGATAGTCCAGAATGGGATTCTAAAGTTCAAGAAATGAAAAACCTTCAGAAGGACTGGAAAAGTATCGGCTTTGTTCCCAGAAAATTAGATAACAAGCTGTGGTCTGAATTCTCTGAAATTCACAAAGTGTTTTTTGATCGTATCAAGTCTGGTTATCAAAGATTATCTGAGGAACAAGAAGCTATTCTGAACGAAAAAAGAACGTTTCTTGAGCAATTAAAAACAACTCAATTTTCGGATGATCCCGAAACCCTTCAAACTGAATTGAATGCACAATGGGAAAATTGGAATGCCATCGTTAAAATTGGTGGACAGACTGAAATTGACCTAAACAAAGAGTTTTCTTCTAGTTTAACTAAAATAGTCAGCAATATTAAGTTGGATGACAAAACTCAAAAAGAAGTATTGTTAGGGCTTAATTCACTTTTACTTCAAAACAATCCTGAAAAGCTTCAAAAACAGTTAAATGATATAAAAACTACATTGAGTCGTTTAAAAACAGAACGTACACAATTGGAAAATAACTTAGAATTCTTCAGTCAGTCCAGTTCTGAAAATCCCCTTTTCAAAAATGTAGAAAAACAAATCAAAAGCTGTCAAACAAAAATCGATAAAACTCAAGAAGAGTACATTCGCTTAAAACAGATTAAAAATGCGCAATTAAAACTTGCTAAACAGCAAAGTGAACAAGCTGAAAAAGATTCGAATCAAGAATCTGAAGAAGTTTGATTTTTGGCTTCTTGCCAATACTTTTCCATCTCAATAAGCGATAGTTCCTCAATGGATCTGTCGCTTTTTTTTGCTTGTACCTCAATGTACTGAAAGCGTTGAATGAATTTTTTATTGGTACGCTCTAGGGCTGTTTCCGGATTAACTTTTATAAACCGAGCATAATTGATCAACGAAAATAGTACATCACCAAATTCATCTTCTATAGAATCTTGATCGTCAGATACTAACGCATGCTCTAGTTCAGAAAGTTCTTCTTGAAACTTATCCCAAACTTGTTTCTTGTCTTCCCAATCAAAACCTACGCCTGCAGCTTTTTGTTGCATTCGTTGTGCTTTAATCAATGCGGGTAGTCCTTTTGGAACTCCTTCTAAAACACTAGTTTTTCCTTCTTTCAGTTTTAATGCTTCCCAATTTCTTTTGACCTCATCTTCGTCTTTAACAGTAACCGAACCGTAAATATGAGGATGTCTAAAAATTAACTTTTCACAAATTTCATTTGCTACATCTGCTATATCAAATTGCTGAACTTCGCTTCCTAATTTGGCATAGAATACGATATGCAAAAGCAAATCTCCCAGTTCTTTTTTTATTTCTGAAAAATCATGATCTAAGATAGCATCACCCAACTCATAAGTTTCCTCAATAGTTAAATCTCTTAAACTCTCAAAGGTTTGCTTTTGATCCCAAGGACATTTTGCCCTCAGATCCTCCATTATATCTAACAAACGACCAAATGCCTCTAATTTGGCTTCTCTGGAATTCATTTTTCTGAACTTGTTTCTGTCAATGGATTGACATCCTCCGTTGGTTTATCTTCATCTGAAGAAGGTGGTGCTATAAGATTTTTGGACAACAATAGATTGTACCACTGCATGATCTTTTTGATATCACTAGGATAAACTCGATCTTCATCATAATTCTCTAAAATTTCAAAGAAATACCCTTCTAGTTCTATTGCTGAAGATTTAGGACTTACACGTGTCACTGCACCAGATTCGTAGGCTAACATCTTTTCAAAAATACTCGTAAGAGGAACTTCTTCCCCAATACAATAAATTTGAATATCACTGAGTATACTAATTTGTGAATTCAGACTGGTTGTAATTCTTTTACCATCTACTAAGGAAGTAGCAACTACCCCACCCCTAGTTTGAGTTTGCATCTCATATAAGCCTGGACGACCAGAAACAGCAATTATTTTTGTAAGATCCATTATTTGCGTTTTAATTTATTAGGAAATTTCATTGGATAATCGACACTGATGGCTCCTTTTGAAATTGCAGTTAATTTATTTTTTATAAGCCGTCTTTTCAGGGACGAAAGATGATCAGTGAACAAAATTCCTTCGATATGATCATACTCATGCTGAACTACTCGCGCAGGTAACCCGTTTAAGGTTAGGATTTGTTTTTTGAAATTTTCATCAAAAAATTCAATTGTAATGTTTTCATGTCGATCTACATCTTCACGAATATCAGGAATACTTAAACAGCCTTCATTAAAAGTCCATTTTTCACCTTCCTCACTAACCATTTTGGGATTTATAAATACTTTTTTAAAAGACTTTAATTCAAGAATCTCTTCAGATTCTAATTCATCATCTTCAGCAAATGGCGCTGCATCTATTACAAAAAGACGAATAGGTAAACCAATTTGAGGGGCAGCAAGCCCAACACCATGAGAGGCATACATGGTTTCCCACATGTCTTCAATTAACGATGATAAATTTGAGTATTCCTGATCAATTTCAGTTGCCTTGATTTTCAATACTGGTGCTCCATAAGCGACTATAGGCCTTATCATAAGCTATTTGTTTTAAAATCTAAAAAAGACTGAAGAATTAGGGTGGCACTCACTTGATCGATCATACCTTTATCTGCTCGCTTTTTTTTCTTCAATCCCCCCTCTATCATGGATTTTACTGCCATTTTAGAAGTGAATCGTTCATCGTACCGTTCAATTTTTTGATTGGGGAAATTCTGTTTTAGTGTTTCAATAAACTCCAAGATCTGAGATTCTACAGCTGAAGGCAAGCCGTCTTTTTGTAATGGCTGACCTACCACAAAAGCCTCAACAACTTCTTTCTGACAGTAACGCTTCAGAAAAGGAAGCACTTCTTCTGTTGGAAGATTGTTCAAACCACTAGCGATCATCTGGTTAGGATCTGTACAAGATAGTCCCGTTCTTTTGGATCCAAAGTCTATGCCTACCAAGCAACCCATCTTTTTTTTGACAAATATACTTTTTCGACAGGATTTACTCTAATCCAATCCCTATGAATTCTTTACCTTTGCAAAAAAAATAACATGCAAAAAGTGATTGAAGCAGCTTGGGAAGACAGAGGGTTACTTGAACAAACTGAAACCCAAAATGCAATACGAACAGTAATTTCTCAACTTGATAATGGTACCCTCCGAGTAGCAGAACCAACTGAAAACGGATGGCAAGTAAACGAATGGGTAAAAAAAGCAGTGGTATTATATTTCCCTATTCAAAAAATGGAAACTCTTGAAGCAGGGCCACTTGAATTTCATGATAAAATGCCACTTAAAAGAGGCTATAAAGAAAAAGGAATCCGGGTAGTCCCTCATGCTGTAGCTCGACACGGAGCTTATCTTTCTAAAGGAGTAATCCTTATGCCAAGTTATGTCAATATAGGAGCTTACGTAGACGAAGGTACTATGGTAGATACATGGGCTACTGTTGGTAGTTGTGCTCAAATTGGAAAAAATGTTCACTTAAGTGGAGGTGTTGGCATTGGAGGTGTTCTTGAACCACTTCAAGCTGCTCCAGTAATCATAGAAGACAACGCCTTTCTAGGTTCTCGTAGTATCGTTGTAGAAGGAGTTCGTGTAGGAAAAGAAGCCGTATTGGGCGCTAATGTCGTCCTGACAGCCTCTACCAAAATCATTGATGTGACAGGTGCTGAAGCGATAGAAAGAAAAGGTTTTGTTCCTCCTCGCTCTGTTGTGATCCCTGGTAGTTATACCAAAACATTCCCTGCTGGAGACTTTCAAGTTCCTTGTGCGCTTATCATTGGTCAAAGAAAAGAAAGTACTGACAAGAAAACCTCACTAAACGAAGCGCTTCGAGATCACAGTGTAGCCGTTTAAAATAGTTTTATGAAAACATCATCCAATGATTGATGAAACCGTAGCCGCTTTAAATCAAAAGAAACTAATCCTTTATCCTACCGACACTGTTTGGGGAATAGGTGGTGATGCAACGGATTATGAAGTAGTAGAAAAAATATACCGCCTTAAACAAAGGGCGGATCATAAAGCATTAATCGTTTTAGTTAACTCTTTGGAGATGCTGCAAGAGTATGTAGAAAGCATCCCCAAAAAAGCTTATTCCTTTTTAAATAGCAAAAGACCTACAACTATTATTTATCCTAAAGGAATTGGTTTTGCGAAAAATTTATTAGGAACTGACTTCAGTATTGGAATCCGAGTTTCAGCGTATGCTTTCAATCAAGAAGTGATTTCGCGTTTTGGCAAACCCATTGTTTCTACTTCAGCAAACATAAGTGGTGCTCCAACCCCATCATCATTTGATGCAATTGCGCCAGAGGTATTGGAGGGAGTGGACTATATAGTACCTTTGACGACAAATACAGATATCCAAAACAACCAACCCTCACAAGTGGTCAGAATTGACACCAAAGATCAAATCCAAATTCTACGTCAGTGAAAACTCATATCGATTTTTCTGAAACCCTCAAAGCACCTCTCTTTACTATTTTAAATGAGACTGCTAAAGAATTGGAAATAGAAGCTTATGTCATCGGAGGTTTTGTTCGAGATCATCTTCTAGGCAGAACACAAAAAAAAGACATTGATATTGTTGCCATAGGATCTGGAATTGAATTAGCACAAGCCGTTCAAAAAAAACTAAAAGGAGCAAATACAGTTCAGATTTTTAAAACCTATGGCACTGCAATGATTCACTGGGATGGAATTGACATTGAATTTGTTGGAGCAAGAAAAGAATCTTACACTTCAGATAGCAGAAACCCTAAAGTGACTCCAGGAAGCCTTGAAGACGATCAAAACCGACGTGATTTTACAATCAATGCCCTTGCAATTAGTCTCAATACAAATAATTTTGGTGCTTTCTTAGATCCTTTTAAAGGATTAGAAGATCTAGAAAATAAAATTTTAAGAACACCACTAGATCCCAACATTACTTTTTCAGATGATCCTTTGCGAATGCTTCGTGCCATTCGATTCGCGAATCAACTCAACTTCACCATAGAGAAACAATCACTGGAATCCATTGCTCAAAATGCCTCTAGAATAAAAATCATTACTAACGAACGTATCGTAGAAGAACTCCACAAAATTCTATCTACCGAAAAGCCCTCAATTGGATTTACACTTCTAGAAAAAACAGGACTTTTACAATATATCTTACCCGAACTGATCGCACTTAAAGGTGTAGAAGAAATTGAAGGACAACGCCATAAAGACAATTTTTATCACACCTTAGAGGTGGTAGATAATCTTTGCCCTAATAGCGAAAACTTATGGCTACGCTGGGCAGCATTGCTCCACGATATTGGCAAAGCTCCAACCAAAAGATTCAAACCGCCTGTGGGCTGGACTTTTCACAATCATGAATTTGTAGGTTCTAAAATGGTTTATAAAATTTTCAAAAGGCTCAAAATGCCTTTAAATGAAAAAATGAAATACGTTCAGAAAATGGTAATGATGAGTTCACGACCAATAGTGATCGCAGAAGAGCAAGTAACCGATTCAGCCATCCGAAGACTTGTCTATGATTCAGGAACTGATATTGACGATTTGATCACCCTCTGTGAAGCCGATATTACAACCAAAAATTCCGTACGCTTTGAACGATACCACAACAACTTCAAAATAGTACGTCAAAAAATTGAAGTCGTAGAAGAAAAAGATCAACTTAGAAATTTTCAGCCACCTGTTAGTGGCGAAGCCATAATGAACTACTTTGCCATTAAACCTTGTCGGCAAATTGGAATAATTAAAGAGGCTATTAAAGAGGCTATTTTAGAAGGAGAAATTCCAAACGAATTTGAAGCTGCTTTTGAACGCATGAAGCTAGAAGGGAAAAAACTGAACTTAGGTCCACATGAAAAAACTGTATAAACCTTTTTTAGTAGCCAGTCTTATCTTGGTCTATCTTGTAATCGCTGCAGGCTCTGTTGTTCGTATGACAGGAAGTGGAATGGGATGCCCAGATTGGCCAAAATGCTTTGGTTATCTAATCCCTCCTACCGAGCGAGCTCAACTGGATTGGAAACCCAATCATAGATATCAAAACGGACAAGTAATCATTGTGTCTGAAAGTTTACGTGTTGCAGCTAAAGATTTTATATCCAAAAATAATTATCAAGAATCGAATTGGGAACCCTATACAAAACACGACTATGCTCTTTTCAACCCAACGCATACTTGGATTGAGTTTATCAATAGATTGTTAGGTGCTTTGGCTGGTTTAGCAACCTTACTCCTCTTTGTCAGTGCCCTTGGACGATTAAAATCAGATCCTATAGCCCCTATTGGAGCGTTTCTAGTTGTTTTAGGAATGGGCTTTCAGGGATGGTTAGGGAAAACTGTGGTCGATTCTAATCTCTTACCATTTAAGATTACCATCCATATGGCAATGGCTTTATTGATTGTTTTACTACTCGTATACTTACTCAGTAGGGATCAAAAAATCCAAACTCAACTGTTACAGCTAAAACAATTTAAGGCAATGGCTTTAATCGCTCTTTTGCTTAGTCTCATTCAAATCGGTATGGGTACTCAAGTAAGACAATATGTTGACGAGCAGATGCATCGGCTTAACCTCATGCAAGCTTCAACATGGCTTTCTGACGCACCTTTTTTATTTTACATTCATCGAAGTTTCTCTTTAATAGTTTTTATTATCCATGCATATTGGGGATATTTATTTTATAAAAATAATACCATCCCATTAGTCTTTAAAGGAATTATTGTCCTTATTGGACTAGAAATTTTCACTGGAATTTGGATGTATTATTTTGATTTTCCCTTTTCTTCCCAACCTTTACACCTCGTCTTAGCCGCACTTCTTTTTGGAGCACAAAGTTTTTTATTATTCGTCATTAAAAGAAAATCATGATTTATAGGCTTAGAATTATTTTAGATGTCAAAGAAGATGTCTTAAGAGATATTGAAATTGAAGATACAGCAACCTTTGAAGATCTTCATCATGCCATCACTCAAGCTTTTGGCTTTTTAGGAAATGAAATGGCTTCATTCTATCTTTCAAACGAAAATTGGGAACAAGGAGAAGAACTTCCTTTAGAAGCAATGGATATTTCACAGGAAAGTTTCCAAGACAAAGAGTTAAATACAATTATCTCTGCTACTCAACATCAGCTGATTTATGTATATGATTTTCTAAATCTTTGGACCTTTTTCGTAGAGTTAATGGAAGTAGGTGAACTTGTAGTGGGTACAATATATCCAAACTTAATCCATGCTCAAGGCGATGTCCCTGAGGAAGCTCCAGAAAAAATATTTGAAAGTCAAAATTCTGAGGGAGAAGATCACGAAGGAGACTTTGAAGAGGAAGATACAGACGATTATGACGAAAACGAATTTTACTAAAATAAATCGTGCATATCTACTTTTTCGTAGTGGTTTCTTACAAAATGTAGAGAAGCATGCATAATATCTCCCATTGATTTACTTTCCTTAAAAGCATTGTCTCTGGTAAATTTGAAAATTTCCTCTCTTAGTCGTACTAAATTTTCTTTGTTAGTGAGGATCTCAGACTGCATTATTGAAATTAATTTCTTCAAACGATTTCCTGAACTGATGATTCTTCTAGCTACAATTGAACGTTCTTCAACTTTATACTGATTAATTGAGTTTTGATTTAGTTTAGCTCGAACCAAATCCATCAGAGCCTTGTTTTCTTTAAAAAATTGAGGGCGGTAAACACTGAGTTTTCCCTCAAAAGACTGCTGATCAAAATCGATCGGTCTGATTTTATAAACTACTTGATCAAAATCATGCGTAGGAACAACTACATAATTATACGCCCGCATATCACCCAATAAACGAATCATACTGCGTTCATTAAATTTGACATATTCCTTTGCTATTTGTGCTTTTTCTCCGTCTGAACATTTGGGCAAAAAATCTTTAATAAAAAGATCACCCGGTATTCCTGCAATATGCTCCTCAATTAAAGTGCTATCATTAACAAGAAAATTTAAATTGTAAGGAGAAAGCATGTGCTCCAATTCCAAACCATAGACCCTTGAAGCGTCTGTTTTTTTGATGTAATAATAGGTGAAATTATCATTTAGAATATTTCTAATCTTGATTCGAAAAGGTTTGGAGTTCCCGAAAGTACAATAGTCTATGGCATCAACATTTAAATACGGAATTCCAGATTCATTTCCATCGGAATGTAAAAGTGTATATATTTTTTTGAGGTTGTAATCTATCTCTCGTCTCTCACTGTCAGAATAATATACTCTAACCCAAAGACTATCCTCATCATTCTTGTCATAAACTGCAACTGAACCAGCAAATCGAAGCAAATCCTCATACAATATAGGAGTTGTAATCCAACGATCATAGGCTTTCAAAAATTGAGAAAGCGCTGTAGAAATTGGATAAAACGGCTTTTTTTTTGAAATTAATTTTTCTGCCATATCCTTTTTTATTCAAATGTACTATCTTTTATGTAACAAATCAGTCCCTAATTCGTTATGTAAACAATGGAGCAAACCCTTCTTCAATTAGATCAATTAAGTAAAAACTACGGAAGCCTTAAAGCAGTAGATCAACTTTCTATTACGCTTAAAAAGGGTAATATTTATGGACTACTTGGCCCAAACGGAAGTGGCAAATCAACTACACTCGGGATGGTGCTTAACGTCATTAACCCTAGCAAAGGAAGTTTTCAATGGTATGGAGGTAAACTTTCTACCCACCAAGCACTAAAGAAAATAGGTGCAATTATTGAACGTCCTAATTTCTACCCTTACATGACTGCATTGCAGAATTTAAAACTCATTTGCAAAATCAAACAATGTAAAACAGAAAAAATTCAAGACAAATTAGAACTGGTTGGATTATGGGACAGAAGGAATAGTAAATTCCGCACCTACTCTCTCGGAATGAAGCAACGACTTGCCATAGCTGCAGCTCTGGTTAACGATCCTGAACTTCTTATTCTGGATGAACCCACAAACGGTTTAGATCCTGAAGGAATTCATCAGATCAGAAAACTTATTGTTAAAATCGCAGAAAAAGGAACTACGATCCTATTGGCTTCCCATCTTCTAGATGAAGTTGAAAAAGTCTGCAATCATGTAATCGTATTAAAAAATGGCGTAAAATTTTACGAAGGTCCAGTAGATCAGATCAGTCAATCGTTTGGTTATTTTCAGCTAAGAGCGAAGGACCCTCAAAAGCTAAAAAGTGTTTTGGAGAAAATCCCCCAAATTCAATCCATTAAAGAAGAAAAAGGAGACTTAATTGGTTATTTAAATGCTGACATGGAAGCAGAGGAACTTTCACAAAAACTTGCTGCAGCAAAAATATTTGTGACACATATGGCAAAGAAAAAGCCCTCCTTAGAAGATCAATTTTTATCCTTAACCCAATCTTAATTCATGCGGCTTTTATCCATTGAACTCTATAAAATTTGGCACAACAGGACCTCTCGGATCCTGATTCTAAGTTATTTTTTACTCATCTTTAGTATTGCTATTTTGAGTACTATTAATGTAGAAATTGGACCAATTAAATTCAATTTGGCTGAGCAAGGTATTTTCAACTTTCCTTACATCTGGCATTTCAATACGTTTATGATAGCCTTATTAAAAATCTTTTTTGCTGTTATCATTGTAGCCATGATCGGAAACGAATACAGCTATAAAACGTTGAAACAAAATCTGATTGATGGCTTAAGTAAAGAAGAGTTTTTAAAATCAAAACTTTATGCCATACTTGCTTTTGTTTTTATCTCTACTCTACTGGTATTTATAATTAGCTTGATTCTTGGAGGGATATATTCTGATTATAACGAATTTCAAATTATTTTTTCAGACTTAGAATACCTTTTGGCCTATACTGTGAAATTATTTGGTTTTTTTACCTTTTGCTTATTCCTATCCATATTGATTAAACGTTCTGCTTTTGCACTGGGATTTTTAGCTTTATGGCAAGTTTTTGAGGGGATAGCTTATGGTTTAATGAGATGGAAGTTATCCGATATCATACCGGAACTTAGTGCTGAACAAGTCATTGTCTTTTTCCCTCTAAATGCAATGGGAAATCTAATTAAAGAGCCTTTTTCAAGACTTTCCGCCATACAAAATATTGCTGATCAAATAGGAGAAGGTTTTACCAAAGATTATGAAATTTCCGCTTTCAATCTGATGATCGTATTGATATGGTCTGCCCTTTTCATTTGGGCTTCCTATGGATTGTTAAAGCGAAGAGATTTATAGTATTCTCTAGAAAAGCAGTACTGATCTCCACTGTATATTTTGTATTTTTGTTTTCTCAACCAAAGGCATGCAATTTCAACTTTTTTCTGATTTTAAACCAACCGGTGACCAGCCTCAGGCAATCAAAGAAATTGTTTCGCAGTTTGAAAACAACGATCCTTTCGTTACCCTTCAAGGGGTAACAGGTTCGGGGAAGACGTTTACCATGGCCAATGCGATTGAAAAACTCCAGCGCCCCACCCTAGTCTTGGCTCATAACAAGACCCTCGCAGCTCAATTGTATTCAGAATTTAAACAGTTCTTTCCTAACAATTCAGTGGAGTATTTTGTATCCTATTACGACTACTATCAACCTGAAGCTTATATTCCAACAACCGGAACTTATATAGAAAAGGACTTATCCATTAACGAAGAAATTGAAAAACTGCGTTTGAGTACTACTTCAGCTTTACTATCTGGAAGAAGGGACGTACTTGTGGTAGCCTCAGTTTCATGCTTGTATGGAATTGGAAATCCAGCTGAGTTTGAAAAAAATGTGATTACACTAGAACGTGATCAACAAATTTCTAGAACAAATTTAATGCACCGCTTAGTTCAGAGTCTATATTCTAGAACTACCGCAGAATTCGGTAGAGGTAATTTTAGAGTTCTGGGGGATATCATTGATATCTTTCCTGGCTATGCTGATACGGCATTTAAAATTCATTTTTTTGGAGATGAAATTGAACGAATTGAAGCCTTTGATCCAATTGACAATACACGACTTGAAGATTTTGTGCAAATCAATATTTACCCTGCCAATATTTTTGTGACCTCACCTGATGTGATGCAAAATGCAATTCATCAAATACAAGATGATATGGTGAAGCAAGTAGACTATTTCAAAGAAATCGGAAAACATCTAGAGGCCAAGCGTTTACAAGAACGTACCGAATTTGATCTAGAAATGATTCGTGAATTAGGGTATTGTTCAGGAATCGAAAACTATTCTCGTTATCTCGACGGTCGTGCACCTGGAACACGTCCTTTCTGCTTATTGGATTATTTCCCTAAAGATTTTTTAATGATCGTGGATGAAAGTCACGTCACTATCTCTCAGGTTCATGCGATGTATGGAGGCGACCGAAGTCGAAAAGAAAACTTAGTTGAATACGGTTTTAGACTTCCCGCTGCCATGGACAATAGACCCTTGAAATTTGAAGAATTCGAAGCCCTACAAAATCAGGTATTGTATGTCAGTGCTACTCCAGCTGATTATGAATTAGAAAAAACAGAAGGTGCCTTCGTAGAACAAATTATCAGACCAACAGGTTTATTAGATCCTATAATTGAAGTTCGACCTAGCTTAAATCAGATTGATGATTTGATGGAAGAAATTCAAAAACGTACCGAGAAAGATGAACGAACACTGGTAACTACACTTACCAAGCGCATGGCAGAAGAACTCACCCAGTATTTGAGTAGAGCACAAATTCGCTGTCGCTATATTCACAGTGATGTAGATACCCTTGAGCGTGTCGAAATTATGCAGGATTTAAGAAAAGGAATCTTTGATGTTTTGATCGGAGTAAATTTATTACGAGAAGGGTTGGACCTCCCAGAAGTTTCTTTAGTGGCTATTCTAGATGCGGACAAAGAAGGCTTTCTAAGATCCAATCGCTCCTTGACACAAACCGTGGGAAGGGCAGCAAGAAATGTTAATGGAAAGGCTATTATGTATGCAGATAAAATAACGAATAGCATGCAAAAAACAATTGACCAAACCAACTATCGCAGAGAAAAACAAACAAGCTATAACAAAGCTCATAATATGACTCCAACGGCTTTAAATAAATCCTTAGATAGTGCTCTTGCCAAAAATTCAGTAGCTACACATGCACAAGAATTGGAGGCCAGAAAAGTAGCAGAAGAAAAAAATCGCTACTTAACCAAACCTCAAATCGAGAAAAAAATTCGAGAACTACGTAAAGCTATGGAACAGGCCGCTAAATCTCTTGATTTTATTGAAGCAGCCAATTTTCGTGATGAAATTAAAAGTTTACAGGAAAAGTTATAGGTTGTTTTTTTGAAACATTGAAAAAAACTAAATTTAGAATTAGAAACTCTTAAATCTTCATTTTTAATATTTTAGCCCAATGAATCCAAAGCCTTTTTTGATCACCTACCTAATCCTTTTGAGTAGCTTAAACTATGCCCAAGAGCTGAATGCACTGGTCTTAGACAGCCTAGATCAAAATCCTATTCCTTATGCAAGCATCTACCTCCAATCGGGAAGTGGTGTGGTATCTAATGAAGAAGGGCTTTTTCGTTTGCGTTTTTCAACAGAACAAGCGCTAAAAGATTCGCTTTTTATTTCCTGTATGGGATATCAAACACTTACCCTTCCTCTATCTAGCATCAAAGACAGTATATTTTATCTTTCCCCAAAGACGATAGCATTAAATTCTGTAATCCTGAGTAACAAACAATTAAGCATCAGTCAAATATTAAAAAAGATCAAAGAGGATATTCCAGAAAAATACGAATTGGGGCTAACAAAAAAGAAACTGTTTTTTAGACAAACCGGATCCGAAGAATTTCTTTTATTGGATGTTGCTGTTAAACGAACATCTATTTCAGAATTCAATCAGGCTTTTTGGGACAGTACTTTACAAAAAGTTCCGAGAAAAAATGATTGGTATACGGAGCTTACTGGAACACTTTACGGAGATTATCGTAAAGAAAATCAAAAGTTTGATTTGGAAAAAGCACTGGAATTGGAAGACAAAAAAACATCAGCCATTTTCGAAAGTATTGAACAGGTTTTTGATACAATTCTGAAGGAAAATATCAAAAAAGATTCCTATTTTAAAATACGTTCAGGGATTATCGGTGGGAAACTGGATTTGGATGACTTCCCTACCCAAGAAAAAGATACACTTACACCTGAGGAAAGGATCAATATAAGAAAAATGACTTTTCTGATATCGAAAAAATCTTTGATTCAAAATTTGCAAAACAGTATTTTTAAAGATGATGATCTCAACATTTCCATCATAAATGAATCGAATAAATATAACTTTGAACATTCAGATTTCACCTACATCAATGATGTCCCTGTTTATGTACTAACCTTTATCCCTAAGGGCAATGCTGATTTTTCAGGAAAGCTTTATGTAGATGCGGATCGTATGACCATAATCCGCTTAGAATACAAAAACATTCAAAACATTCGAGACTTTAATTTGCTAGGTGTTTCCTTTATAGAAGACATGAAAGAGGTCATTCTTCAATTTAAAAAAACCTCAAACGGAAAATACGGAATAGAATATTTAGAACTTTCAAACAGTAATGAGGTCGGTTTCAAAAGACCTTTAGTCATTACAGAAAAAAACAAAGTTGTCAAGGGTCGGAATAAACAAAACCAACTCAAAATGGATTTAGATATTAAAACACGTCAATTTCAAAAATTCCAATTGGCTATATTTGAAAACTTACCCATCAGTAAAGAAGTCTTTGAAGAATCTGAGGAAGGTCCTGGTTTATTGCCCGTAAATCTGACCAAATACGATCCTAGCTTTTGGGAAGGCTTTACTATTATAGAGCCCAATGAGACGATTAAAGCCTTTAAAGTGACACCCATTAATTAAATTCCCTTTTTATTGCTTATTTTTAGAAAAACAGTTTAAATGAACAACGTTTATCTTTTTCTGATTACAATAAGTGTATTAACACAATGTCAGTCCCCAACTAAACAAATCACACCCGTTCAGTTTACAATCAATAGTTTTGATGTAGCTAATAACAACATGGATGTCACTTTTTCCATTACCAATCCCACAGAAAACACATGGGAAGGAGGCGCTTGGTCTTTACATTGGAATAGTATTTTTGGCGAACTAATTACAGAGAGTCTTCCCGAAGGAATTGAATACACCTATATAAACGGGCAACAATATCTTATGTTGAAATTTGGAGAGCAATACCACTTGAAACCCCATGAAAATTTAATTTTTAGCGTAAAACAAAAAGGAATAATACCACGTTTGGCGATGGGTCCTCAAGGATTTTTTGTTCATGATTACAACACAGATAAAAACATTGACCTTGAAAGCAGTGTGGATTGGGAAAGCGCAAAGGGTATTGAAGGACTAAACCTTCCTTCAGCAATGGATCGTTATGCACAATATGAAGGTCTTGAACTTCTCCCTTTAACCGATCTAGATTGGGTTATTCCAGCACCACAAAAACAAATTTTTAAAGGTGCTTATAGAACACCTTCTGATTTAAACATCAGTATTGAAGATTTAAAAATGGATCTGGATTTTATTCAAACCAGACTTCAAGAAGAACTGCAGATCAAAGTCGATACCAATAAAAAGTTTCAATCAAATGTTTTAATTACACAAAACAAAACTCTTGATCCAGAGGGCTATAAACTTTCAATTTTAGATGAAAGTATCCAAATAGAAGCTGCTGCAGCTGTTGGAGCTTTTTATGCTTTAGAATCCTTGCATCAAATTTTACTGATTGCTCAAAACGAAGAAAAAGGATGGCCTCTTCTTAAGATTGAAGATAAACCGCGTTTTCATAATCGTGGCTTTATGGGTGATGTGGCACGAAATTTTTATCCAAAAGAAAAAATCTTTCAGATTTTAGACTATATGGCACTTTATAAATTAAACCGTTTTGACCTTAAGCTTACTGATGACGACGGTTGGCGGATTGAAATTCCTGGCCTGCCGGAACTTACAGAGGTTGGAAGTAATCGGGGTTATACTACCGACGAAAATGATCGACTAATCCCGATGTACGGTTCCGGTTCAGGAGATCAAAAAAGTACAGGATCTGGATTTTTGAGTGGACAAGATTTTGTTGAAATTTTAAACTATGCCAAAAAACGGAATATTGAGGTAATCCCTCAAATCAGTTTTCCATCTCACGCAAGAGCTGCGATTATTGCAATGAAGTCACGCTATGAAAAATATAAAAAAGAAGGAAATCTTGCGGCTGCAACAGAATATATGTTGCACGATCCTGAGGATGAAAGTCAATACTTATCCGCCCAATTATATAACGATAACGTAGTCTGTATTTGCGATCCAAGTGCCTATCGCTTTTATGAAAAAGTAATCTTAGAAATTAAAGCGCTTTATGATCAGGCTGAAATTCCAATGAAGGTATTTAATATCGGTGCTGATGAATTGCCCTATGGACCTTGGAAAAAATCCCCTAAATGCGAAGACTATATCGCCAAAAATAAATCCATCAAAACTATTGATAAGCTATATGAATATAATTTACGTCTACTGAATAAAATCATTAGTAATGCCGGTGCAAAAATGGTAGGCTGGGAAGATGCACTTTTGGTTCATAGTGAAAATGAACAATCAGAAATTTCCATTAACGAAGCACTTCTTGATTTGGATTTTACCCCTTATGTATGGAATAACAGCTGGGGAGGCGGACGGGAGGACATGATTTATAGATTGGCCAATAAAGGTTTTCAAACTATCATGAGTAATTCTTCTGCTTTTTATTTTGACATGGTCGATGATCGTGATTTTGAAAATTATGGAATGAGTTGGTCTGGCTATGTGAGCTATAGAGACAGTTGGGGAACAGAACCTTTGAATGTATTTGCTAATAAAGTGAAATTAGAACTTTTAGGTATCGATGAAGAAACTATTGCCACCAAAGAACAGTTAAATCCCGAAGCAATGAAAAATTTCTTAGGAATTCAATCCCAATTATGGACTGAAACCATTACCTCTGAAGCTACTTTCGATCGATTATTCATGCCTAATCTCATCATTTTTGCGCAAAGAGCTTGGAGCGCCAAAGAACCATGGCTCGATTTGGCAACTGCAAGTCAACAAAAACCAGCACTTGAAAAAGCTTGGAATCAATTTGTAAACAATATTGGTCAGCGTCAGTTTCCACTTTTAAACATACTATTTGGTGGAATTCACTTTGACTTACCAAAACCAGGAGCAATTATAAAACAAGGGCTACTTCATGCACGCCAACAATTCCCTGGTCTAAAAATTCACTATACCCTCAATGATAAAGAGCCTACAACAAAAGATCCCGTTTTCCTAGATCCTATTGCAATTCCTGAGAACACAAAAGTTATTTTACGTGTTTTTGATCTAGAGGGAAGGGGGGGAAATAGTATTCAACTTAACTAATCAATTATGGAAAATAAACGATTACTCTCTTTAGATATCCTCAGAGGATTAACTATCATTTTGATGATCATTGTAAATGATCCTGGTGCTTGGAATCATGTATACGCACCCCTCTTGCATGCACCTTGGAATGGGATTACTCCCACAGATTATGTTTTTCCAACTTTTTTATTTATCGTAGGTGTCTCTATTGTCCTTTCAATGAATAAGCAAAAAGAGAGTGGCAAAAGTTTATCTGAAATTACAAAGAAAGTGTTTTGGAGAGCCCTAAAAATATATGCAGTTGGAATTTTCTTATATCTATGGCCCAGTTTTAACTTTGAGGGTATCCGTTGGGTTGGAGTGCTTCCGCGTATTTCTTTTGTCTATTTGGCCTGTGCTTTATTGTTTTTATACACAAGTAGAAAGACCCAGTGGTATTTAGGTATTACGATCCTTCTCGGATATTGGTTTTTAGTGGCCTATCTCCCTGTCCCGGGGATTGGTGTCCCTGATTTAACTGTTCCTGATAAAAACTGGGCGCATTATCTTGATAGATTTTTAGTGCCTGGACGTTTATATCGTGAAACATGGGATCCAGAGGGATTCATGAGTACACTCCCCGCTATAGTGAGTGGTCTAATAGGAATGTGGGCAGGGTATATCTTACTGGAAAAAGAAGAACTCAAAAACCGTTTAAATCAACTTTTCTTTTTTGGATTTATCTTACTCTTTCTAGGTGATTTGATGCAATGGTTTTTCCCTTTCAACAAAAACTTATGGAGTACTTCCTTTACCTTGTTTATGGGTGGAATTGGAATGCTGGCATTAGGTGCTTTCAGTTACTTTTTTGATGTCAAACAAAGTAAATATCAATTTAAATTTGCTCATGCCTTTGGGGTCAATTCTATCACTGCCTATTCGCTGTCCAGTATTTTAACAGTCGTTTTTTACAGTTCAAAATGGTGGGGGATTTCTATTAGTGGAGAATTCATGTCGATTTGGGAACAAATTGGTCTTCCATTAAAACTAGGATCTCTTGTATACGCATTAATTTATGTACTCATCCTCTGGATTCCAGTTCAAATTCTCTTCAAAAAGAAAATTTTCATCAAACTTTAAAAAAAAATCGGCCTCTTATTAAGAGACCGATTCAAACAAAAACAAATAATTGATTTAATTATCGGATTTTAATCAGCTTTTTAGGCTGAGGCTGTGCTTCTTTATGCTTTGGTAAAAGCACTCGAAGAACACCATTCGAATAACTTGCATCAATCTCTGTGGGGTCAACACTATCAGGAAGTGTAAAGCTTCTTCTAAAACTATTGTAGCTAAACTCTCGACGTGTAAATTTTCCTTTTTCATTCACTTGCTCTTCTTCTTGAGTTGAAGAAATTGACAAGATTCCTTCTTCTACCTCGATAGCAAAATCTTCCTTTTGTATCCCAGGGACAGCTAACTCAATTTCAAATTGAGAATCCAATTCTTTAATATTTACAGCCGGCATTGTTGAAGAATGTGAAGGTGATTTAATATTCCAATCGTTGTAAATAAAATCATCTATCAATGAAGGGAAAAATGGGGTTTGTTTTCTTATTAAATTCATAATACAAAGTTTTAAGGTTAACAATTTTTGTTGTTATCCCTAAAAGCAAAAAGGAGACCAAATGAAATAATTGTCATTATGGCAGTTATTTTATGAAATTAACTGACTTTTTGTCGGTTAAGCAATTGCTTCTTGAACTTTATCTGCTGCTTCTTGGAATGCAGTAGCTGAAAGCACATTCAATCCAGAAGAGTCTATCAGTTCTTTTGCGATGTCAGCATTCGTACCTTGAAGACGAACAATGATAGGCACTTGAATAGCATCACCAAGATTTTTATATGCATCTACAATTCCTTGAGCTACTCGATCACAACGCACAATACCACCAAAAATATTGATAAGGATAGCTTTTACACTCGGATCTTTTAAGATCAAGCGAAAGGCTGTTTCCACTCGTGCCGCATCTGCAGTACCTCCTACATCAAGGAAATTCGCTGGCTCACCACCAGCCTGTTTAATTAAATCCATCGTTGCCATTGCCAATCCAGCACCATTAACCATACATCCAACGTTTCCTTCAAGATCTACATAATTCAAACCAACTGCTCTTGCTTCGACCTCAACAGGATTTTCTTCACTTAAATCGCGTAAACCTTCTAAATCTTTATGTCGAAACAATCCATTTTCATCTAAGGTAACTTTAGCATCAACAGCGATAATCCGATCATCTGAAGTTTTTAATACAGGGTTAATTTCAAATAAAGAGGCATCTGAGCCTACATATGCTCTATATAAAGCACCTACAAATTTGGTCATGTCTTTAAAAGCAGCTCCTGAAAGTCCTAAATTAAAAGCGACTTTTCGTGCTTGAAAAGGCAATAGACCTAAAGAAGGATCTACCTCTTCGGTAAAAATTAAATGAGGTGTATTTTCAGCAACAGCTTCAATATCCATCCCCCCTTCAGTAGAATACATGATCATGTTTTTTCCAGTAGCCCGATTTAGTAATACGGAAATATAGAATTCACTTGGCTCAGAAGCACCAGGATAATAAACATCCTCAGCGACCAATACTTGATTTACCTTCTTTCCTTCTGGAGGTGTTTGAGGAGTAATTAATTGCATGCCGATAATTTGACCAGCAATAGCTTCAAGCTCTTCGAGGTTTTTGGCAAGTTTGACACCTCCACCCTTTCCACGTCCACCTGCGTGAATCTGAGCTTTAACCACATGCCAATCTGTTCCTGTAGTTTCAGTTATTTTTTTTGCTGCGTCCACTGCCTCTGCAGCTGTTTTAGCTACTATTCCGCGTTGAATGGCTACCCCAAAACTGGAGAGCAATTCTTTTCCTTGATATTCATGTAAATTCATATAAGCTATCTAAAATCCGTTGCAAAAATAGCTAAACCGAAGCGTATTAGGAAAGCTGAAGCTTAAAACTTTTGTTACAAATACAACATATCGTTGTAATTTTATGTTGTTTGTGTAGTTTATTTGCTCACTTGGTTATGATTCATAATTTTACAGCCTATTAAAAGTACTATGACACATTCAGATTTACTAAACATCGCACAAAACGCTCCAGGACCATCTTATGTTTATGATGCATCCAAAATTAAACACCAATACAATCGTCTAGAAAATGCTTTTTCTGGTGTTAAAAAATTAAAAATTAATTATGCATGTAAGGCTTTGTCTAATATTTCAGTGCTTAAATTTTTAAAATCTTTGGGATCTGGTTTGGATACCGTTTCTCATCAAGAAGTTTTACTTGGGCTAGAAGCTGGATTTACACCAGAAAATATCATTTTTACTCCCAATGGCGTTTCATTAGAAGAAATTGAAACCGTAGCCAAGATGGGTGTTCAGATCAATATTGACAGCCTGTCTATCCTTGAACAATTCGGGACAAAATATCCCAAAATCCCAGTATGCATTCGTATCAATCCGCATGTTATGGCAGGTGGAAATAGTAATATTTCAGTTGGGCATATCGACTCAAAATTTGGCATATCAATACATCAAATCCCCCACGTTTTGCGGATAGTTGAGAACACTAAAATGCACATAAACGGAGTTCATATGCACACAGGCAGTGATATACTTGATATCGAAGTCTTTTTACATGCGTCTGAAATTTTATTCAGTACAGCTTTACAATTCAAAGATCTATCCTTCGTCGATTTTGGAAGTGGATTTAAAGTTCCTTATCGGGAAGGAGACATTGAAACCAATATCGAAGAACTTGGAGAAAAACTCACCAAGCGTTTTAAAGAGTTTTGTAAAACCTACGGGAGAACTCTAGAATTGGCATTTGAACCAGGTAAATTTTTAGTGAGTGAAGCTGGTTATTTCCTTTCTAAAGTAAATGCAGTTAAACAGACCACTTCTACTGTCTTTGCTCAAATTGATTCTGGTTTTAATCACCTTATTCGGCCCATGCTTTATAATTCCTTTCACCAAATCATTAACCTAACCAATCCAGAGGGTAGAGAACGGTTTTATACAGTGGTAGGATATATTTGTGAAACCGACACTTTTGGCAGCAATCGTAAAATTGCCGAAATTTCAGAAGGTGATGTTTTGGCGTTTAAAAACGCTGGTGCCTATTGCATGACGATGGCAAGCAATTACAATTCACGTTATCGTCCAGCAGAATATTTATGGTATCAGGGTGAAGCACATCTTATTCGGAAACAAGAAACGTTTGAGGATTTAATGCAAAATCAAATTTTAATTGACTTTAAAGAAAAGGTAGAGGCTTAAGTCATTGGCTTTAATTTATTTAGTGCGGCATTGTAGGTTTTGATAAATTCCTCTACAATCTCTGTAGCTGGTATTATTTGATCAATTTGGGCTGCAACTTGCCCTATCTCGAGCTCTCCTTCTATTAGGTCGCCTTCAAACATCCCTTTTTTGGCTCGTCCTCTACCCAAAGCTTCAATTAACTTTTCAGGACTAGCTCCCTCGGTATATAGTTTTTTTATTTGGTGATAGAAAGGATTTTTGAGCAATCGTACTGGGGTCAACTCTTTTAGGGTTAACTCTGTACTACCTTGTTCTGCTTTGAGTATTTCGGCTTTAAAACGGTCGTGTGATGATGCTTCAGGAGTGGCTACAAATCTAGAGCCTACCTGAACTCCATCAGCTCCTAAGGCCAAAGCAGCAAGCATGGCGGGTCCTGAGCCAATTCCTCCAGCTGCAATCAAGGGAATATGTATTGCTTTTTCAATCAAGGGTATCAAGGTTAAAGTTGTCGTTTCTTCCCTGCCGTTGTGCCCTCCTGCCTCAAAACCTTCTGCAACAATAGCATCGACACCACAAGACTGAGCTTTTAAAGCAAATTTTACAGAACTAACAACATGAACCACTATGCATCCATGTGCTTTCAAATGCTCCGTCCATAATTTGGGATTTCCAGCTGCTGTAAAGACTATGGTTACCTTTTCTTCCACAATGATCTCCATCAGTTGGTCGATATCAGGATATAATAAAGGCACATTAACACCAAAAGGTTTATCTGTTGCCTTTTTACATTTCTGGATATGTTCTCTTAAAACTTCAGGATACATAGATCCAGCACCCAGTAAACCAAGCCCCCCAGCATTACTCACTGCAGAAGCCAATCGCCATCCACTGGCCCAAACCATTCCAGCTTGAATAATGGGATAGCGTATCCCAAAAAGCTCGGTAATGGAATTCGTCATTACAAGAACTGATCAACTTTTACATATGCATCGATAACAGCTTGTTCTCCCGCTTTGTTTGGACGGCTGTTACCATGCTCCATTCCTAAAATACCTTCGAAACCTCGACTGTGGATGTATTTAAAAACATTGGTGTAATTAATCTCTCCAGTGGTGGGTTCTTTTCTCCCTGGATTATCTCCTATCTGGAAATAGGCGATTTCATCCCAACTCTTTTCAATATTAGGAATCAAATTTCCCTCTTGAATCTGTTGGTGATAAATATCGAAAAGAATTTTACATGAAGGAGAATCTACTGATTTACATATTTCATAAGCTTGCGGGCTTTCGGATAAAAACAAGCCTGGATGATTTCTGAAATTTAAAGGCTCAAGTACCATTACGATTCCATGAGGCTCCAATAAAGCGGAGGCTTGTTTCAAACTTTCCACCACATGTGCCGTTTGATAGGCCATGTTTTGTCTCAGGTCCACATGACCGGGAACTACAGTCATCCATTTAGCATTTACGCGTTTGGCTACCGGAATGGCCTTTTTAATATATTCTAAAAACTCATCACGCAAAGCCTGATCGCCACTTGCTAAATTGGGTTTTTGCCAATAAATTTCGTGTGCAACAAAAACACCCATTCGAAGACCACGCTTTGCCATGGTTTGAGCCATTTTTTCTTGCAAAGCCACCTCTCTATTGCGCATATCATTGTCCTCAAAAGCAGTAAATCCTTGATCAGCCATAAAATTTAGCTGATCTATTGGATCATTGCCTGCATGATGTCGAAACATTCCTAGATGTGGTGCATAGTCCAAATTAAACGTATGTTTGTTTGTACTTTTTTCTATGGCAAAGGCTTTATTCGAAAGCATTCCTAAACCACTAAGGCCTGCCAATTGTGTGAAATTTCTTCTATTCATTTTAAATCATTTTTGTCTTTCCAGGTGTTGGGATTGGATAATTACCGTTGGCATCTGGCAGGGAGGGAGGGGTCGTATCCCATGTTACCTGTTCAGGCATTAGATGTAATTTAGAATTTAAGGCTTCCTCAAAAGTGATTTTCTTTCCTGAATAGGTTGCCATACGTCCTAAAATTGCTGTTAAAGTACTTTTGGCTCCATTTTCAGCGTCAGCAATTACACCGCCACTTCGAATGGAAGCAAACAAACGGTCGTGTTCTACTTGGTATGGGTTTGGGTCTTCTCCCCACTTTTTGGGGTATTCATAAGTACTTTCACCATCCAATCCGGTGATGATACCTTTTCCAATTTCAATACTACCTTTTGTCCCTTGGAATACCTCATCTACACGACTCATAGTTCCGGGGATATGACGACATTGACTTGCAATGACTGCTCCACTAGCATAGGTAAATTCAACAAAATGATGGTCGTAAATCTCTCCATGATCTTTTCCATTTCGTACTTGTCTTCCTCCCATTCCCTGAGCAGATACTGGATAATCTCCAATAAACCAGTTTGCGACATCAATATTGTGAATGTGTTGCTCTAGGATATGGTCTCCACACAACCAATTAAAATAATACCAATTACGCATTTGATATTCCAATTCAGATTGTCCTGCTTGACGTTTCTTAACCCAGACTCCCGCATCATTCCAATAGACTTGTCCGCTTCTTATTTTTCCAATTGCACCCGCATCGATACGTTGCTTTAAATCAATATATTTAGATTGGTAATGTCTTTGCAAACCAACAACCACATTTAATTTTTTTGCTTTTGCAATTTTAGCAGTTTCTAAAACTTTTCGAATCCCCACCGGATCTGTTGCTACAGGCTTTTCCATGAATACATGCTTGTCATTAGCAATTGCGTATTCGAAATGATACGGTCTAAATCCCGGAGGTGTGGTCAATATAACTACATCTGCAAGATCTATTGCCTTTTTATACGCATCAAATCCTACAAAACGGTTTTTCTCTTTGACATCAATTTTTTTCTCTCCATCAAAATGCTCTTGAATTCCCTTTAAACTTCGATCGATTCTATCTGCAAAAGCATCTGCCATCGCTACGAGTTCTACATTTTCATCTGCTGTAAGGGCTTGAACTGCTGCTCCAGAGCCTCTACCTCCACATCCAACAAGGGCTAGTTTTAATTTTTGTTCTCCATGAACTCGCGCCATACTTTCTACACCCATAGGCACAGTTAAGAAGGCTCCAGTTGCCATTGCAGTCTTTTGCACAAAATCTCGTCGAGATTGGCTTTTATTTTCGTTTTTTTTGTTTTTCATGATTTAAAATTTATTGAGTTGATTCGTATTTCCAATATTTTTTCTGTTCTTCCTCAGTAGGGGTAATCAAGGGTCTAACCACACGAAACCCTACAAAAGGGGCGTCGGTATGCCACCATTTACTTTTTGGAATCTGTGGATCGCGTTTTTTCCATTGCTTGGAAGAAGGTCTTCTGGCAGCAGACCGCAAACGGTTTGGTTTGTCCATCCAAGAGCCCCCTCGAACCGTTTTAGGATATACCTTTTCTCCCGCTTCCAAGGGATTGTTCACTCCATTAGTACGTGCACCATAGGCAGTAGGGATATACTGATCTAAAGTCCATTCTGCTACATTTCCATGCATGTCATATAAGCCCCAAGCATTGGGCTTTTTAGTACCAACCTTCTGATACTTGTCATTACTGTTTTCAGCATACCAAGCAAATTCGGAAAGCTGGCCAATATCCTCGCCAAAACTATAGGCGGACTCTGATCCCGCTCTACAGGCATATTCCCATTCTGCTTCAGTAGGCAGGCGATAAAAATGACCTGTCATAGCAGATAACCATTCGCAAAATTTTACTGCAGCTAGTTGGGTCATACATATCGCAGGGAAATTATCGATTCCCATTCCAAAACTCATTTCAACATAAGGTGTGGTAGCACCAGAAACGGCATCTACATCAATTTGAACTTCTGAGTCAGATGACTTTATCTTTTGCTGAGCATCTAACTCCCTACTCACAAATAAATTATACAGATCCCATGTGATCTCAAACTGACCAATCCAAAAATCATTAACTGTAACAATGTGCTGGGGGCTTTCATCTCCAAAATGTCCTAACTCTGTTTTAGGACTTCCCATTTTAAAAGAACCACCTGAAATAAATTGCATCGGAAGAGTAAAATCAGGACCAGCTAAACTTTCCACATAATTATTTTGCGCCTGGAGAAAAAATGGACTTCCTAAAAGAAGAATAACGATAAATAATGTTGAAATTTTCAATTTAGTTTCTGTTTTCATCAAAAGATTAAATGACAATTTAGAAAAGAAATTACGAAACCCTTGATAAAAAAATGAAATATTTGATAATCTGATCATCAATTCAGTCAGGATGTTGTGGAATTATTGATTGCTATTTGTAAAAACATATTAAAAACAAATGTTTAAAAAAAAAAATAAAATGTTTAACGTTTTAAAAAAGAGGAGATAACATGGGGTTAAAACTGATTTTTTGATTTAAAACTGAAAAAAAAAAGAGATTTTACTT